>JGI24021J15306_10008927_pt1 | contig 12366 bp, 5 predicted proteins | sample Ectturendosymbi1_FD_15306 | JGI IMG/M metagenome (IMG submission 15306)
TGTATTGTCTGTTTTTATCAACCTGCGTTCTGCAGAGTGTGTGTGTTCATACTATGGACTTCGTGTCTGCTAACAAACAAATAAATTAAATTAAATTAAACATTGCTGAAAGACATCACAGTGCATTTGGGCAATGTATATATGTACGTTCTTACCAAAATCCCTAATTTTATGGCCCTGGGAGCCAAGCATTTTTTGGAAACTAGGTTATCATCCAAGTTTTTAGAGCCCATGATCAGCTTTCTAGCTTATCTAGAGCCGAAATTATGGCTCACAAACCAAATTTGGATATAAATTCAAATCTCACAAAAGGTAACCATGGTCATTTTGGCTAAAAGCCATAACTCACCAGCCAGTTGAGCTAGAAAGCTGTTCAAACCCTCTTAGCTCAGAAAGTCTTGTAGTTAGAATTTAAAATTTTTTTTTAGTTTTGCGCTTGGGATTTTTCAGTGATGACGTTATGATGAGGGTAGATTTTTCATTATTTTGGTTGACGTCATTGGTTGATCCAACTGATTCAAAGCTGATTTTGTAGCTCAAAACTTTTGGATTCTAGACTGCAATATGAGTTTTTAGAGCCTTTGATCAACTTCCTAGCGTTTCTGGGTCCAAAGTTATGGCCAAAAAATTTCAAATATTTCAGGAATTCCCTAGAGGATTAGCAGGGATTTCCCTAACTAATTTGCAGTATTTTGGCCATAATTTTGGAACCAGAAATGCTAGGAAGTCCATCAAACCCTTCAAAGACTCTTATTATAGCCTACTTTCCAATAAAAACTTGAGTCAAACAAAGGATCTTGGCACTGGCATCCAGGGCCCGATGATGTTATCCTAATGTAAACAAAATATGCATAAACATTCCCATGTAAGCATCAATAGAAAAAACGACTTCCAAATCTGAAGTGATTTTTTTCATTGCAAACTACGAGACTTTCCCCATCTTCTAAGGGTTTGAACAACTCTCTAGCTCAATCGGCTGGCAAGTTATGGCCTGGGTTGGAATACACCCCAGGTTAGCGTTTGTTGGGGTAAAATTTTATCCAATTTTTGGTTTTAAGCCATAATTTTAGCTCCAGATATGCTAGCAAGCTAATCAAAAGCTTTAAAGACTCAGATAATAGCCTAGATTCTAAAAAAAATTGAGCCAGAAAAATGGTCCATTGGGTTGGCATCTTGGGCCAGGTTAACTCTGCCACAAAGGTGAAAAATCTAAAATAAACAAAATTATTGATTAATCCCATAGTTAGATAATTAATTTGTTTATTTTAGATCATAACATTTGAACCAGAAATGCTAGAAAGTCGATTAAAGGCTCAAAAGACTTGAATTCTAGCCAAGTTTCCAATACAAACTTAGTAAAATACTACCGTCTAGGGGTTTGGGCCCAGTGCCAAATGAAGTGGGCCAAAGAGGCCTAAACATACTCCACTTATGACGTCACTCACAAAAAATCAGAAAGCCAAAGTCAAAAAAAATTTTTCATTGCAGACTTGAAGACTTGCTGGACCTTTTGAGGGTTTGAACAACCCTTTAGCACAGGGGTGGCCAACAGGTCAATCGTGATTGACCAGTTGATAACTGAGTCTCAGCTGGTTGATACACCTGATTTTGCATTGAATTGAAAGGTACCTAGAAAGAACATTTTTCAATCAATATTCATTTTTACTGCATTTTATGACATTTTCTACTTGTGATTTTGTTACTGACCGGTCGATCGTGAGTTATCAAGAAATTTTCTAGTCGATCTCAGTCGAAGACAAGTTGGCCACCCCTGCTCTAGTGCATTTGGCACTGAAGTTATGCCTGCACAAAGACAAGTGCAAAGCGCGCTATGTCATGTGAATCACGTGAATTAACCCGGCAGCTAAGGTGTTGAGGTTAAGCCTGCTGTACTGTGATTCCAGCAAAAAGAGTCTTTTGAACCTACCATTCTATTTCTCCACACATACACTAGTGTGNTGTAGTTTAAAAATGTACAACTATGCTGCGGCTTCATGACCACTGTTTTGTTACTTTCTAGACTNGGCCATGGGTTCTTAAACTGAGAGGTTTNTAGGGTTGCAAGGGGGGCATAGGTGTGGTAGCAANATACTGTTGAAAACAGGATAACGGAAAATAAATTATTTTTCTGTTGTTTGTGTTTAATTGTGAGGTTAGCTGAGGTGCAAGTATCAACGACTAACGCCAAAGGAGGCACGCCCAAAATAGTTGAAGGACCTATGTTCCAGATTCAAAACAAGGTAATTGGACATTGCTTGTGAGCTGTTATTATAATCAAATACATTTACAATACAGCTGAAACTCTAAAATATAAATGAAGTTTCTCATTTTTTGTCAGAACAGCACTGTAGAGAAATTCAATTCATCTGTTTTACAGTAAGATCATACACGAAATTCAAACATGGGTTACATGTTGTCTGGGGTAAAAACTAACTAGTTATTTTTTGCTCAAGTGAATACATCCACTTGGGGTAAAAACAAACTAGCCCATAAAACTCAATGTGAATTTGTCATACTTTTTATTGGTATGGAATGGTTTATTCATGCATTTTTGTGGCTCAAAACATGAAATAACAATGACATCTAAGATCACAAACTGATTTCATGTTGGTGAGAATATAAAAACATCAGGCGTTTCAATTTTCACAGTTTAATGATCATGTTCTAACATGTTGGATCACAAAGGGTTGGCAAAAGACCACCTGGGTGAAGTTCTCAGCCAGCCCTGTTGCTAGCACAAATTAATTTTCAATTGAAGACATTTCACAAGCAGTAAAAAAAAGTAACAAAATGCATCGAATCGACATCAGGTAAAATAAGTAAAAAATACAACACAAAAACAGTGCATGAAAAGCATGCCTACGTACAGGGTGTGGGGTGATCCACTGCAGAGGCAAATGATTGGAGGGAAAATAGGGGCATCAACACAATATTATAGGAAGCGACAAGCATGTAAAACGAAAATCAACAGGAATTCTGGTATGGGTATGTGGAGACATGCATCACCAAAGCAGTTGCCAACTTTGATGTGTTTTTATTCTAATTACTTCTAAAGCAGCATAAAAGTTCATAAAATCTGTTTCAAACTTTTGGTCCTATCTAATATCAATAGCAACTTTCAAACAAATCTGCTAACCTTATTTGAGGATTTGGGTTGGATCAAATATGTTACAAACAATGTCTCAACGAATGCCTTTGTAGCACTAATACCTTTGAAACTTTTTTTAATTTCAGTGATTTTTAAGGGGAGTAGTTACTTATACCCCAACATTGAGAATTTTTTACCCCACTTGACGATAAGTAGCAAAAAACTACTGTTACTTCAACACAGATGAGGGTCATTCCATTATATTTCAACAAAATGAGTCAACCCATGGTCTTGGCTTTTTATAATTTTTAGGTATGTTTTTCTACACAAAATTCTAAGCTCAATGCAAAAAAATGTTTGAAATCGGATGTGCAGTTCTCAAGTTATGAGGGGTTTAATTTTAGAAACCACTAGGTGGTTGGAAAGAATTTAGCAAAATGTAATCTTAGTTCACCAAAAAAAAATCAAAACACATCATAAATATTTTTTCTTCATGTGATAGATGAACCTTCTGAGAATAAGTTTTGAAAAAAATTATGCAAAAAAATTGTTGCCCACACAGGTTTTCAGACAGTTTTTGGCCGACACTAAATGTTTTTAAAAGCTGCTATAACTTTTTCTGGTGATGATAGGTTAAAACAACTTGCATTTTTGAAATCTTTGACCTTGAAAATGGTGGAATTGAATGTTTCATCATCAGTTTAACAATCGTAGATCACAAAAAAGCAGTTTTTTGTTTCTTGGTATCATTGCTGCCACCTAGTGGTTTCTAAAATGAAACCCCTCATAGCTTGAGAACCGCACATCTGATTTCAAAATTTTTTTTGCATTGAGCTTAGAATTTCGTGTAGAAAAACATATCTAAAAATTATAAAAATCTAAGACCATGGGTTGAAAGATTGCAAAATATTTTTTGAATTATAACAGAATGACCCATGAGCAATCCAGGCTTTGCTGGGTCAACACAACCTGAAAACAAATAACACAATTTGAAACCAAAGTGGCAGGCCATTGTGAAATTAGCTCACATGCTGCACTTTGGACACCATCGACTTAGTGCTTGAAGGTACGTAACTTCTTTCTTGTTCGTGAAATATAGTCCACCATCTGATAGTTTTTGTTTTTTTATTTGACCACAAAGTATTTTGAACATTGCACAGGTAATCTCTTGGTTTGATTATTTTCTCAGAACATTTTGACTTTCATATAAAACTTTACAGCTACATTTGCACTTTTCGGAGTTGCTACATATGCCTTGGCTGGTGCCAGAAATCGCAATATGAGGCTCTCACTGTATTTGATCAACACAAGATTGGCTGCTCAAGGAACTTTTGTAAGTCTTCGTTTAACACTTTTTCTTGCAAAGATGAAAGAAGTTTTTGGTCTTAACGCTTAGTATCGTATGTGTTTTGTAGAGTTATTCATAATTTTTTCTGAGAGATTTATCGTTTTATTTGACTCAGCAAATAAGCAGAAACCATGCATAAAGCCATCATGCAAAGAAGTAACCAATTGGAAATCAGAAAAATTAAAACACAAAAGAACTGATCAATGTGAAAAGATTGTCACTGCGTCAGATAGGATTGGTGAAAGATCATGGAGTTTGGGTTGGTGAAAGACCATGGAGGTTACCTAGTAAACTTTCCCTGTTTGAGATGTTTTGATACGTGTTAAAAAAAGCAGTTGAAAATATGGTAAGCACAGTTAGAAAGATATACAGATGCCTATGTACACATGGATCTAGTCTCAGTGAGGAAATTTGCTGTGGTCTAAAATTATTAAACACTGTAAGAACGAAAACAATAATTGATGAACTAAAAAAAAATATGGAGTATAATTTTATCTGTAAAAATATCAATGTGCACATAACAACTGAAAAACAAATTGCAAATACAACTTGAATTTTTAATTTACTGAAACAAGTAAAGACAGCATTAAGTTCCACATGGAGTAAAATTTTACATAAACAATTTAGTTATCTTTTTCATTTTGTAGGTGTTTCCTAAATTGCCTTTTGTGTTTCAAGTATATATTAAAAAGTCAACTGAGAAAGTCGTACATTCCAAACTTGTCATGTGACAAGTTTGAAGGTAAAGGTAGCAGAAGATATAATGGAGTCTAGCATTAAAGACCACACTTTCGGACAAACAAATGTAAGGGAACATTCTGTAAAGATGAGTTAACTTTAGGTAAAAAGAGGTTTTTAGAGGGAGGAGAGTCTTGGGGAGTTGGAACAAATGGAGCTGATTGGAATAAAATAGTCATCAAAATGGTTTGGAAGTAGTTTGTTGCAGTAGGAGTGCATGATTTTCCCTACTAAAAATATGTAAAGTTTAGGCAGGTGAAAGATGTTTTAAGTGCTGAAAATGAAAAGATTCTTTCCAAGGCAGTATGATTGGTCGGTCTTATTAGCTTTACAGCTTTTTAAAAAAAGTTTTATGAGAGGCTGAATGATTCCATTTGAAGCACAACCCTGATCGAGGATTGGGTAAGTAATATGGGGCGGAATAATAATTTGTAGACAACATTCAGTGCAGATGGTGTTGTGCAATATTAAAAAGTTTGGATAAAAGTCCACAAACTCTTGATAATGGAGTCTTTACCTTTTGTGCTCGAGGTTTCCAGCTTCTTTTACTGTAGATTATCTTTGCAGGAAATGGTGTGATTATTGAGTAGTAACTTTAAATGACATGGGAGTATGTTTTAGAGAATTTGATAACATAAAGTCAGTTTTAATATAATTAAGAGAAAGTTTGTTGGTTCTTAGCCAGTGTCCAATTTTACATAGTTCAAGGTTGACAGTTTTTTGAAGAACATTGACATAAGGATTGGACATATGAGCCAGTGTAAATAACCTGTCTTTATTGGTGTTAAGATTAGCTCGGGGCCAGTGATGCGAATGGTAGTCTTCAGTGCAACGTCTTGATGATTGCCAATTGTGAAGTGGCTTTGCAAACCCAAAATTTTGCGAAGGGCAAAGTATATTGACTTTAAGCGAGCAACAGTATTTTGTTTGGGACAACGTCCCTCAAAGCACGAAACGATAAGATATGCTAGAAATTTTGGGGCCCGTGGCCCCTTTGGCCCCCCTTGGCTACGCCTATGTCTCAAACTTCGATAACGATCAGCGATGTGCTGCTAACCGTCCCACTGATCGCGTCTTCCTTCCAAGTGACCAATTACGTTGCAAGCGCCTTTCATGCTAATAACGCCAGACAAGTGTTTGTAACACATCGCGAATGGAAGTATTAAAAATAAATTCACTGAGTTTTCCCAAGAAATAAACTCAGACGAAACGATAGCGATAGAAGAAACTGATGACGAATGGTAGTTTCTCAAGTTGTACTCTACGTGCAGGTGTTGATCATGGCCTCAGGAGTAATTTACACCATTTTTCAACGTGATGTGCTACATAATCCCGACTTCCATCCTGAACGTAACGAAAACGACGATTCAAGGACTTCGTAACGTTTCAGTTATCCAATTGCTTCTCATATCCATTTGCAATTTTTTTGCGCTGTGTAGCATGTTTATCAGTGTCGAATTTTTATCACAAGGCTCATGAAAACAGAATATGACTGTGAATTTATTGCAAGCTCAACTTTTGTTGAATCGCGTCCAGTGTTTTAGGACCGCGAGAGCCATTAAATCGGCTCGAGGCAATTTAGGTCATAACTCGCCGACCGATTGCGCTAGGAAGGAGTCACCAGCGTGGTTCATGCGGGGACCAGGTCACCCGAAAGAACCACGTGAGTCGCCCGTTGACATGATCAATGTCTTGCCACAGATTAATGTCATCAGTTGTTGGTAATAACACAGTTAAAATGTGAAATAGTAATTTTTCATTCCAGAAACGCGAACCAAACTGGTAACCCATCGCATTAATCGGTGGTACTTCTCAGTGTCAAAAAGATTGGTGACCTCTCTGCTAGAGAGTTAATGAAAACATATGATTCGGAATTTTATGTAGGTACATTTTGATAAACAAAAAACAGGTACCTCTGCATTTGAAATTTGGCTTGGTGGTGTGACGTCCTTGTGATGTATGGCGAAATTTCAAGTGCCTCAAGTTTTTTGCTTATAAAGTACACACAAATCCGCATGTTCTGGTTTCTATCGCAAACGGCAAATTATGGCCGAAATTGCTCCCAAAAACAGAAATTTGGGCTATTACGGTCCTTCAAGTCCGAGGTTACGGTCGCCTGCTTCGGATTAATTCCAAGCAAAAGCTTACTCGCTCATGTCGAACCGGCAGCGCCGTGGTTCATGAGTCTTAACAGTACAGTATTGTGCAGTGTTGCTGACGTATCTAGGTAACTGGTAAGGAGTACCAGTTTTCATAAAGATTAGTAGTAAGATTCATAAAGATTGGTAGTAAGCCCACTACTCATGTAGACTTTTGCTTTTGAATCACATGAGCTGGATTGTGCTTGCTTTTACAAATTTTAAACTAGCAAGTTGTCACTTGAACTTAACCTAAAGATCATGCGCTTATACAAATTTTTCAAAGAGAAAGCCGTGATGATTGTGCAGAAATTTTTGTTGATGTTGATTTTGTTTTTCTTACTTTAAAACACAACAGGTTTTGAAGTAAAACTTTTTAAGGACTTTTATCACGCCAAGTAAATTAGACCAAGGTGCGGAAACAGCACTCATTATAAACAATGTTGCAAGATTTTCTTAAATTTATGTCCAGACGTCGGGTTTTAGGCTGTTTCTTTTCGCTGAGGCACTTTGGTCATTTGTCCCGTATTAGTATTACAACCTGCCATAACAGTATTTGTTAGCTGAACGGTTTCGGATTTGACTTAATTTTTTATGTTACCGCTTTAACTTAATTTTTTGGGTCATTTCAAAAATATTTCGGTCTATGACCAAAAAAACAGGTTGTAGGTGTCGATGTTATTTACGGTCACGAAAGTAAATAGCGTAGGTTTGATGATTGCGCAAATTTTATAGCAGAAGAGCCCTTTCCACTACAATTCAACGCTTATCGAAATATTTCATTGCACCACTGTTTGGTGGTAACTAATCAGTGGTAAAGAATGAGCAGGGCCGGCGGAGCAAATTTTATAAACAAAATTTTGCAGTGGGGGTTCCAAGGTTTGATCGAGGTGTACTACCCACATATTGGTTGATTGATTGTTATGTGATTTCACCGGTGACTGCTCAACCCTTCGAATGCGCTTCGCACATTTTTTAATAAAGATTGCAATGCAGTAACGCACCTACACTCGCTGTGGTTTTATCGCAGGTATTTTCATATTTTGTCAGAACTGCTAGTTTCCAAACGTACCTTGTCTCTGTGAATCTAATTTGCAATAACAAGATTGATACCAATTTTCTAGTAATGTATAAACGAAAAAGCGGTCTCGACATATCGTTCGAAAGATAGTATATGATTATACTTTGGGCACCAACCAGAGGCGCAACCAGCTCTTCATTTCGGAGGGGGAGGCAATTTTCATGAACTTTCATTCGATGACGCCATTTGCGCTTATTCAAACGGTCACAGATTTTTGTTCAATTTTTTGTCACACTAACCAAAAGGCGGGTTTGATAAACCCGGTTTTCAAAAATAAAAAAAATATACTTTCCTTCAACTAAAGTTTATCACAAAAACAACACTGAAAATATAACTCTCATTGAGCAGTTTGACCACTAAAAAAGTTACTTTGTACTCTAATGTCATACGATTTTTGATAAGGGGGATAGTGTAGATTTCATATATGTCTGAACTGAATTACTCATAACAAAAAAAATTTAGGGCCTGAAGAACTTATGTTCTATGCTGCTAACACGACCGTAGAAGCATGCGCTGAGTGAGTTGCAGCGGCCGCTACACCTCGTACAGTAATCCGGTCACTACAGCGTAAGCCACCCCCACACTAACCATAACGTCGGGTCAGCGGGACCGGAAATCACAACCAGGGCTCCCATTCTGTAATTTTTAAAAAAACCTAAATTGTTCATGAAAAAAAACATTTGTTTACCAAAAAAAACATGAATGCAAAAAAACATATAAATGCAAATACATGAGGTAAAACGGTGATTAAAATACAGACTTGCTTACAGTTCCTTTTCTAAATTTTTGTCTACAGCGTTAACTTAACATTCAGATCACTTTTCTGTGTTGCTCAAGATATTTTATATAACTAATAAAGCTCATGACATACTCCGTTGTTGAGATCTCGCAGTTTCAGGCTTAGATGTACAGTAGCCGTTTCGCTGCAGGCTTCTTGACAATGCTTGTTTTGCTTTTTCCTCAGTTTTGGTTTTAGCGAGTTTGTTTTTGTTTTAACATGATTAACAAAAATATTCCTTCTAGTGATGTAGTAAAATACGGCAAGCCGCAAATCTGGTCATTAAATCATCTAGTTATCTAAGCCATCTTTGATGCATGCTACGCAGATAATATCAGACATCAGGGATATAGGCCTACTGTATAGATTTATTGGACAAGGACGCATGTTTAGACCAGGGGCGTAGCAACCCACTGACTATAGCTAGGGGCGACACGTACCAGGGGGCGGCAAATTATTGTCGCCTATTGTAAGCAGAGATAATTTAAAAGAAGTGAGGAAATTATTTAGACTGATTAAAATTTAAGCTTTCTTAATTTCATCAGCTAAGTCCACGCCCCATGAGAATCTTCTTTGGCAAATGAGGGCGACACAGCCGATATCAACAGCGTCGTGGTTCCAGCTATGTCATGCTCACCAACGCTTTGTCGCTGTACCTACTTCGCAATATTATTGCGTAACAAAGGCCCCTATTCCGTGAATCTACTCGAAACGCGTCTACTCTTGTAAGCTGCAGCATCATTCGTTGGTCAAGATCCAGCCCCTACAGTTGTAGCTGGGCTTTTAAAGCAGTAAAGCAACTAGTTGCCGTTGAAGTTTAGCTTACCAATGGAGTTGCCAGTTGCGAGAAAAGTTTCTCTAAGCTCAAATTGATAAAATCCTATTTGCGTTCTACTGTGGGCGAAAGTCGGCTATCGGCTTTGGCAATTCTTTCCATCGAAAGTGAATTCATCAAAAAAGCATGATTTTGTAGATATCTCTGATTTTGCTTCGTCAAAGGCTCGACGAGTTAAGCTTGAGTTACAACGAAATATTATGATCGGAGTGTTAGCGTTAGGATTGTTGCGGTGGTTATGCGTTGTGTTGATAGCATGCAGCATTGGCTGGATGAAACTTTGGCCAGCAGAGCGGAGTATGTTTCTCATGCGATATTTTTCATATTCTGGCTTAATGTGCTTGCTGTGCTGATGTGACTCTCTGGACGTTGCCTGGTAGAGTGCGTTTCTGGTAATGTTTTTGTTGAACATGCGAGCTGTCTTTATGCTGCAGATTTTGTTTGGGTTAGGACTGGCACAAGAACTTGGGGTTAACCCCCCCTTTGAGCTTGATGTTTTACAAAAATTTTATTACCCGCGCAAAGGAGATAAATTGTTTTCGCATACTTTTTGCATGTTAATTTGTGATTTTAATGCAAATAACATGGAATGAACTTGCATTCTAATTTCAAGAAACGTTGTAAATGGGCCAATAAAGTAATGATATAGGTTTTGGTGGGAATCTGACTTATCATCTGCATCCAGAAATTATCTCACCACTTTTGCAGACCTTTTCCCACTACACATGTTTAAGATTGTTTTTTGCGATAGTTCACTTTATCCTAAACAATTGTCTTTATTTTGTCTACTGTGGCTGATCAGCGCAAGCGTTGACCGCATTGCCATTGGCTACATAACTAATTTCTAGCATGATAAAACTGTTGCACGAGCTCAAAAACAGCAGTTGTTAACACACAGGGTGTCCCAGAAGTGGCGCACCATGCAGATTTTTATGAAAATACGTATAAATAGCAACAAATTATTATAAATTGATATTAACAACAAATTTTAATAACAAATTATTACATGGTGCGCGACTTCTGGGACACCCTGTAGAAGCATTCAGGCATTTGATTATGTCGCAGCAGGGGCAAAGGAAAACTAAGAGATACTTTACAAAAAAAACGACAGTTTTCGTGCGTGTTTTATGCGCATTCTCAATTCTTATGTAGCTTAGCAAGATTCGATCTTGCAAACCGGGGTGTGCGCCAGATAGTTCAGCTGCACACTTTCTATGCTCGACTGCTCGTATTCCACGAGACATCAGCGCAGCCAGATTTTGCAGTTGCAAATTGCTTTGACTTAGTGATGAGTGTGTTTTACTCCTCTGTTTTAACACCCAGCCTGATATTTTTGCGGTTATGAACTGCTGTGTCGTAGCGTTGAGTTTAGTTTCCTCCGATGTCCTAACTTGGAGCGCTGATGGTTTATATTCAGTGCAATGACACATAAATAAGAGGAGTGCGAGTAGAAGAATAGGCAAATTAAGTCAACAAACTTCGCCAAAACATTGGTTTGAAAACATGAATATGTCGTCAAATTGTGACGTCACCAACAGCGCACACCAGATACAAATGAGCACCATATGCCACTGAATGAACCCCCCATGAAAATTTTCTTCGTACGCCATTGGAGTATGGCATAACCTACTGCGTTGCTTGTCTATTGACATAAGCGCGAAAATAATCTCTTTTTCGCAAAACGATTAGGTCTACGTGGTCAAGTATACTGGTCAATTGCCTCAATGTAGATTAATTATATTGTTGGTGATTTTCTTGCTAGTTGCATTTCCCCTTCGTTAATTTCTTCTTTTTTGTTTGCGTTTCGGTTTCCTGTCATTCATTTTGAACATTTTTGTTTGGCTGTTAGTCGTCGTGGGAATTGAGTAATGGCAGTGATTATTATAAAAATTTATTACTTCATAATAATTACTGGTAATGATGACTTCGGTCATACCAACTCCCGCCCACTACAAATCTTGTGTTTTTTCGAAAATACTAATTGTTGAGTAAATGCAACAAACTCTTTGTGTTTTACGTTCATGTTTTTTCATTTGTTGTTAGCCCCATAATATTATTTTTTAGTTTGGAAACAGTCCAACTTAAGGTTTTCTGTTTATAATAGTTGTTAGTTGCATAGTTGATCAAATACTCTACTGATATGGTGATATCATCATGTTGTAGATATTACCAGCTACAGTTGTGCATTGGGCCCCGAAGCATGTTGTTCGGGGAGGTTAAGCAGCAGGGGCGGAGCCAGACATTTTCATTTGGGGGGGGCACTGGAGGGGCCAGTTTTGCAACAAGGGGAGCTGTCAATGGTCTGTGTAGGACTTTCAGAAAGAGACCTACTCCGCCTTTAAAAGGATAACTTCACTTGA
>JGI24021J15306_10008929_pt1 | contig 12366 bp, 10 predicted proteins | sample Ectturendosymbi1_FD_15306 | JGI IMG/M metagenome (IMG submission 15306)
ANNTGTTGTTTCTCAACACTTGTCAAAAAATGATAAACGGGCTTGGTTGACTAGATGACCGCCACGGTCTTTCGCCAATCCTATATGACACAGCGCCAGTCTTTGTTTACACTGATCAGCTATTGTGCCATTGTGTTTTAATTTGCTCTAATTTTCGCTAATGGTTGATTTACTGCATGCGATGGCTTTTATGGAGCTACTGCTTGTTGACTGAGTCATATGAAACAATAAACCATTACAATTACCAAGTTCAGAATATTGAGAAATCAAAAGCATCAGTTGTTGAGGTTATATCGCATTTCGCCACTGTAAAAGCAAGGATTTAAGAGAGACAATCAGATGTACATATCAAGCCACGTTAAATCAGCACTAAGAAAATACAACGAAGGCAAGGATCATGACTGTGAATCATTCATGTCAGATGTTCCTGTATTGTACAAGTCTTGTGTTTCACATTTGCCTAAATGGACACTTTATTTGCTGAATTTAAATGCTTTGACTAGATTCCTCTGTTTCCAAACAACTAATTGGAAAAAGGATGAAACATGTGAGTAGTATCTGCTTGATAGAAACGTTTCTATTGATGAAGCTAAACTGTTTGACCAATACCAAAACTTGTTCGAGTTCGTGCAAAGAGAGCATCAACCAAATGCAATTTATTGTAAAATGATTATTTTGCAACTTGCAATACCATTAGACGCTTCAAGAATTGATAAAGATTGCGCAGTTTTACTTCAACGTTATGGCTCTTTATGCTAATATCGAACGATTTTTTTCCTTGATGCAGCCACAAATCAAAAAGGAGAAACCTTCCTGGTTGATCCAGTTTCTAAGTCTAAAGCTGGTGTGCAAGTTAAAACATCTTTCATGCCACCAGTTTCATAAAAGTGTAAAGGCGATTCTGCATTTTTATGAAATTTAAGAGATCTGCAAAATATTCATGGGCTAAATAGGTTAAGTAAATAAGGATTTTGTTTTGTGTGTTTTGAATGAAACATCGTCTACACCGAACTTTTAATTCAATGCTTAAAACTAATCATAGGTCTACCTGTTATTTGACTTGTTAAGTGTAGGTAATACACTCAAGTGAGTGACAGTCGCAAATTGTTCTCCCTTTTTGCGCTGAAAATACGACAGCCTTATTGAGATTATTAATAAATAAACATGGACAGAAAAAAGGGGTCGTCCCTTTACAAGTGTAGAGCTTATCCAAGTGTTTCTAAAGAACATTAGAAAGCAAGAGGCAAAAATGAGAGAGGAAGAAGTTGCAGCTACAAAGATTCAAGTTACTATTTTCCAGTGGCAGTGATATCAAGCGGGAGCATTTCTGCGGAACCTGTAAGAGGACAGAAAATCGAAGAACATGTTGTTACAGACTTAGATCTACGTAATGATGACAGTAGACCTAGCTTAACCAGCGATGCAGCAGCAGAAGAACGTCAAGAAGTATCATCGAAAAACACGATAGAGGAGTTGTCTGACGCTATCACTGGAGGCAAAGATATCGGTCTTTGGTTATCCAATATACCGGAAAAAAAACGGGAATATGGGTTGAAAAACTAAAAGTTATTTTTAAAACATGTTGTTCCACAACACAGAAAAGACAGAAACTCGTCACGGAAACGCACCACAAATCTTTTTCGGCGCCAGAACCACAACGCCGAAGTCGTTGAAGAAAGCTGGCTTTGTTTTTCTCCTTCACAAACTTGTGTTTATTGTTTTACTTGCAGACTGATGTGCGAGGATACGACTAAATGTGCGCATTTCCTTATTAGAAAAGGAATCTGCGACTGGAAGCACACTGAGGAGCCACGAGTAACCAGTGAAACATAAAGATGCCACGATTGCGTTTAGTCGCAGATGTAACTAATCACTATGAAGAATCGATACAGAGCTTGCTAGTCAGGTCAGCCAATGGCAACAATATTGGAAATCGCTTCTGCAACGTTTGGTTTCTGTCGTAAAATTTATTGGTGAGCGAGGACTGACGTTTAGAGATGATGAAACGTTGGATCGACCAGAAACGTTTTTCAAGCAAAGTTTCAAAAAAGGAAATGCGATGCTTCTAGTGACCGGTTTTGCAACAGTTTCACAAATCACTAATCATTGTCAGTTGCCATGTTGCATCATAAAGTTTTGTTAGCGTTGAGTTAACAAATGTGACGTCACAAGATTACGTCATAATATTACGATCCGTGGAAATACTAATGACTTCATTGGCCATCCCCTATACCTAAAGATTCTGTATCTGATCCGCACACAGGGCCTCCCACCACGTCTGGGCCCCCCACCATCTAAATCCGGCGCTGGCGTTTCCTATTGGAGTTGGGGAAGGATGGGCACAACAACGGCTGTCATCGCCTTTTCAACCACGCCAACTGAAGACCTTGATCACAGCTGTGCTTTTTTTTTAAATGTGTGCATTTGATCTCCAACTATTGTTTTTGTCTTGCTTCTGTTTACTAGCTGATTCATATGACACAATACACATTCATTCATTCACATGAAAATTTGGCCATCTTTGGTATGCCTCCCATATACATTGCAGTTGCATTACAGGGCTATAATTTACTCAGGGCATGCTTCAGACACCTCGGTACCACCAAGGAGAAGAAAACTTCTTCAAGTCTGTTATGTTTGTTTAATATAACTTTTGAGTTTAATCTTTTATAAAAACTTCGTTAGTTTTTAGTATTTTCCTTTTAATCAGTAACAGCAACAATTAAAGTACAAAGTGACTTCATTAGTGCACAAACAACGGAATAAGAGCTACATTTTCAGTGTAGTTTTTGTCACCAACTTAAATTGAAAAAAAGTATTGTTTTTTTATTTTTTTAAAAAGGGGCAACATCCACCCAGGTTGGTGTTCGTGTGACGAAAATTCAGCGCTGGTTATCCAGGGGTAAAGGTTTTGCAAATCCTACTCGAAAAAAGAATGATATACCGTGTTTAATGTCCACAGTGACTCTGGAGATTATTACAGAAACAAACGTGCTCTTTTCCATATCAAAAGCATCGAGTTAGTTTGAGATTTACTCAAGCTTTTCTCTTCTTCATATTGGCAGAAAAGTGTCACTGGTCTTCACAAAAATGCAATGCACTGTTTTCAGCTCTGGCCACAGATGCTTCACTGCCATAAAAAACAATCTTTTTTATTTGCTCCTGGAAAAGTAAAACATCAACACGATGATTGCAAGTTATAGGTTCTATTTAATCTCTTTGAAAGACTTGTAAGGACGTGGATAAACAGTTGCATGTAACGACGTGACAAAGTAAAACCGTACGCTGAAATATAAACAAAACACTCGGCAACAATTTGTACTAAAATTGCGACACATTCGGATAATTCTGGACAAAACAACTTAGGACAAAACAACTAACTTTTTTACACGCGAACACACACTGCGCAAGACAGTTAGTCTGCTGAAGGCAGTGGTCGCAGATCAGACTTCTAGTCATTGGGGAACAACTTTGTCAGGTCAGAGTGTTTTCAAAGATCAAGAAANAATTTATAAGCACGCACTCCAAGTACAATACCAAATATTGCGAGCAGACATTCATTTCTTGGCAAATAAGTTTTAAGAAACCTNTTTTTAAACAAGTAAGAAAACAATAGAACAATTATTCCTTTCTTAGGCATCGATCTCGAAGTTTCCATGAAGCAAAGCGTATGTGTGCAATTAGGAAGGAGTGAAGTGAAATGAATATAACACATGTTTGAAAAAATGTTGCAGCACCTCTCAGTAATGACTAATCCCATAACCAATTGTACGTCACCACTTGTAAAAAATACTTGATGGGTTTTTCAATTTAAACCATAAACTCTTATTGTAAATATTGACTCCTGCATACTGAGTTCTACGCACTGTCGGAACTCTTTGTTCCAAAAATGATAGGAATCTTTATCCATACCATTGTGTTATGCCATTGAAAAATGCATGGTTACATGATCGTCATCGCCACGGAGAAAAATTCTGAAACAGCCAACGCGCATTTAACACAGGGCACCATGTGCTGAGATCATAGGCGTAGCCAGAGGGGGGGGACCAAAGGGGCCATGCCTTGTGCTTTGAGAGGCGTTTTTCTAAACAAAATAGTGTTATTCGCCTAAAATCAAACATTTTGCCCCTCCCAATTTTTGGGCTGGCTACGCCACTGGCTGAGATTTGGTGAGAATGCTCGTGGCAGTTCTCAAAAATGTTTGTAATTTCAAATGACAACGGGAATAAAATCAGTCGACTTCGAAGGTAAACACGTTAGTGGATTAAAAATATTCTTGCACTTACGACATTATGCATGCATTGTTTGAAACGACATTATGTATGCATTGTTTGAAGCATTATCTGACAACAATTCCACTTAAAACTTTTTAATAGTAGTAACGAAAAACTTACATGGCTCTAAAATTCCAAAGGCGAAAGAACTGACACAATCAAGTTGTGTTTATTAATACACACTAGAGTTTTGGAAATTAAAACAATGCTTTCAGTGCAAGATGCTCATTTAGACTTCTTCAAAGCAAAAGTTAACGGATCATCTTAGAAAGCTAAGACGCTTCAAATTGTCCCAGGAAACATCTGCTTCGCAGGTACTGCTTTAAACAAACAATGCAAACAATGTGTTTTTGCAAAACAAAGTGACGAAGAGATTCGTACCAAATGTAAGGATACCGCAGACCTGGCAGTTTTTAATGAGCTGTGGTTGGATGCAACCTTGACAACATGATTCAATTGGTCTCTCATCAATAAATCGCTGCAAAATGTACTAACATTTTCGTACACTGTCTTTACTGTACTCATTTTAATCGTTTTTTCGTATGTAATGTAGGAAGCTGAACATTAGAACATTTTAAAAATTATCTTTATAGCAGCATTGCGACACCTAAACCATGCTTTATTCAGTTAAACCATAGATAAAAATCCTTCTTTCGCGATTATGGACTCTTACCGGAATCACGGAAAAGATCCATTATTTAAAAAAGNGAAGAATCTCCAATCGATTACCGTTCAGAGAACTTCTGTGTGTGTAACCTTCTGGNGAAACATTTAACACAAAACAGATTTCAGAATAACTTCCGAAACAAGGCAATCTGTAATTTTTTCAATATATGGTGATTTTNTGGCCTCACTTTCACGATTCTTGTACCCAAGGTGAGACTGCCAATAAGCCAAAGACACAACGCAGCGTTGACGTTTGGTGATGAACAGGTAGTGAAAACGCACATGAGCATTTACCTCTTGCGAGGCACACACGAAAGCATCAGTTTTACTGTTGAACATCAGCATGGAATGATGTAATATTTTGCGATCGTGACTCTCCCATTAGTAAACGTTTTGCTGAGATTAGTTTAGCCGCAGATGATTGGCGTTCGAAACAGTAAAAAGTCCCGGCGTAGTCTGACGTCATGCCTCCCACTAGCCCAGAGGCTGGATTGGAGAATTTCTTGCAGAAGCAATTGTTTAATGTTTAGCCTGGAGACATAATATTCAAGCCGTTTCGCTTCTAGACTGGAATGTAACCAGTAGACAAAAAATAATTCCACCATAGTTTTCGGTGATTTTGACAAACTGTGTAGCTACCTCTGAAGTTTCTTACTCTTTTTCGTCTCTTCGTTGCTCTCAACTAATTGAAGATATCGATCTGGATTTCGGCAAATCATGTTTGGTCAATCAATACGCTTTAGCGCTTGCCTGAATTGCGAGTCTTTTTTTCAAATCAAAAGCAGTAAAAGGGTTTTAACACTCACAGCTGCTAGCCACTGGAACGAAAAGTAGCGAAAGGAGCAATTAGGTCACATATTCTTATCTGAAATGAACAAATGAGACTTCGTGATAATGTATACCTGCTACTACTGCACGATAAAAGTTTTACGCAAAAAACGGTACGCCATTCCATTGCCATGCTTAGAAATGCAGGTTAAGGCCGACGTAGACGTATCTTATTATCCAAGCGTGAGTTGGACAACAAAAAGCGAGTGATTGTGCGTGAAGTCAAAGATCGCGGCGATCTTCACCCAGAGTTCATCGACCATGTCGGGAATGTTTACTTAGACGTCATCATCTTCACGAATTCTAAACAAAAGAATTGTGTTGCAAAGGCAAGCAGACGCCTCACGGAATTCCAGAAGTTCAAAAGTACGTATTAGACTATCGACCGCAGAAGAAGCTGTCTAACGCATTACCACACCCATCCAACGGGTCTTGCCAGGTGCAATGCTCAAAGTTCAAATAATTTTAGCCTACAGTCACAAAAAACGTTGCAAAATTGCCAGCGTCACTACTCTTCGTTGATACTTAAATTAACGCTTCGGCGGTGGTGTGGAAAAGCTTTTTGCGCAGTGGCAGCTCATAAATTTTAATGGTTGCTGGCATCCGAATAGCCACATCAATATTGAACACCCCGTCGGAAGCGACAGAGCAAAAAATCCCATAATTACCTTCGTAGTTAACTTGTCCGTCGCCGTCAATATCAGCCTCTCGGATCATTTCATCAACTTCTTCGTCCGTGAGCTTTTCACCAAGGTTGGTCATCACGTGACGAAGTTCAGCAGCAGAGATGAAGCCGTTTCCGTCCTATTTGAAAAGCATCTGATCATAACACTGTGCAGTCACAGTCCTCATGGTGACGAATCTATAGCACACAAAATGTTTTCCATGCAAGCAGGGCAATGAAAGTATTTATTGACATTTTCGGGATTTTTCGCAAACAAATTTATCTTAAATGCAAAAATGTAAAATTCCGCAGTGGTTATTACGCAACTGCTTCTTTTCACATAGAAAATTATTCTCTGGAACTTTTAAGCAAAGCAACGAAGTGCTAAAAACTCTTACAATANTGTTTTTCGAAATCAGCNGGATTTGCTTCAGGCTAATCTTAATCAGTGCGACGCTCAATTTTTCGCAACACGACGTCGCTGCAGCCATCACAAGGCACAAGCAGATGGTGCGAAGAGACGCTCGCGTACAACATCAAAGGAATCCGATCATCGTTCACTGCAATCTGCCGATGGCGTTTTGACGCAGGTGGAGTGTACAGCCATTAATCATGCCATTACAATAGCGAAGCATGAGCCTTGAGCTGCTGCACGTGATAAATCGATAGTTTTATGCTTTCTTACCCTCGTGGTTGAGATCCCAGTCATGAATATCATAAAAGCATCAGCAGGTTCATCACGGAATTACCGTGACCAGCAGAAAGACTCTCAGTCTTATGATAATAAGGAAATGTCATTCCCCTACCAGCGCAACCAAGAAAAGAAAACTTGAGAAACTCTTTATTAAATCTCTATTTAATGCGAAAAAATAAAATATCAAAAACATTGACTACTGTTCGCGTTAAAAATGTATCATTCATAAATCAAAAAATGAATCAAATTCTTCTTACTACGCGGATAAAAGGAATGGGCTGTTCTTAAAGGTTTCGGACCTGCACCTTTTGATTTCATCAAAACCTGGTTTTGTTATTGTCGACTGAAAAATGCAACGATATTCTTTCAGTTCTATGTATAACTAGCCCGTCAGTCTCGTAGGGAATTAAAGACTTTAGGATTCCGAGGATCATTTTTAATCGGGCTTCTTATGCTGGCGTAGCTTAAAAATATACGTTTCAAGACATGTAACGAATGTCCTGGTATTTTTCTTGACTGTAACATTGTTAAAAGGACTTAAAGCTTATTTGATCTATTACGTCATTTGATCGCTTTAAAAAAGTTTGCCCATCAATTTGTTGTCAAAGGGCTAAATTTCAGAGAAAGTGTTTCATCTGTTTTTGAATCATTACGCGTATAGAGCACAAGGCCAAAAGATTCACTTGTGTAGAGGTTGATAAAGCCTTTTATCACTTGCCATGCTTAAATAAAGCGTAAAATCTTAGTTAACCAATCCAGTCGAAATGTTTTTTGGAGAAAGTGTGGACAATTCAGAGGACATAAAAATGAAGCGAAAACACATAGCGTGTTCAGAGGAAACACCTATAAAACGAAAATATTTGTGTTCTACCTATAGGCTACCAGTATTTACAATGGGAATGTTTGACAAAGAGGTTTTGCGCACTTCCCTTGCAAGCGCGGAAATTCTGCGGGACCAGTAACCAAAAGCCGACAGTTCAAATAGAAGCTTGCGAGTTATGTTTGTCTCTGTGTGATTTTTCGGCTTCAGTTCAGTTGCAAATATCTCTAAATTGTATTTTGCAATGGATATTGCCTGTCATGCTTAGAGCTCTGGCTTTTCGAAGCTTTGTTAACCCGAACCATATTGTAACTTGAAGCTTTCAAACAAGATGAGGATGATCAATACTTTTTGCCATTGTAATCAACGCCGGGGTATGTCTGCTATTGAGCCTGAAATTCAGTTCGGGCCCGTTTACCATCTTGGAGCGCTCTGATTTTCCACATCAAAACTCTACTGAAACCAAAAACAATTTTCTACGGCAACATGCAAATGTTATCGGTGTCGCGTTTTAGAAATTCAATCCATTTAAAGAAATGAAAAAAAAACTAACCGAAATGCTAATCAACTTATAAGATCAGTTAGGCAGATTTACTGAAGACACTATAGCACAGTCAGTGCACTCAACTATAGTGGCTACCAGCAAATGTCAGGTGAAAGGCCCAATCTGCTACGCCACAACGTCGAATGCAGCCTAACGCGTACGAGAATGTGCCTAAAAAGGACTTGACGGCATACATACGGACTGACGTTTAGCTTAGGTCATGTTTATGAGGCCATAACTACTTTTTTCCCGCAAAATAAACTAATTTTCTAGCCATTTGCAGCTAAAAATGTTTTAATGAATTGAAATTGAAGAAGATTTCCAATAGAAAAACAATGAAGCACAATACCTTGTCAAAGACACGAAAAGCCTCTCGAATCTCCTCCTCACTGTCGCTTTCTTTCATCTTTCGGGCCATCATTGTCAGAAACTCAGGAAAATCGATTGTTCCGTTTCCATCCGCATCTACCTCATTTATCATGTCCTGCAAAGAAGCGCTTCCTCGTCGCATGACATCCGTTTAATGAGTCGCACTTATGTTGTTTAGTCATCCGCGAAAACAACCTTCGCCAAAGCCAGCTCTCAACAAACAAAAAAATATTTTTCATTCCCAAACAAACATACTGTATTATACCAGCTTTCAGGTCATTCCAGAAAAACCATGCAGTCTAAGAAAGTTACCCTTGAAACTGTACGGCATTGCAGGTTGTTTTGCATAGCCCAGTGGTTCTCAAAAGTTTCATGAGCCGTGGCCACCTTCTAAGTTTAACTGGCGAATACTTAATATATCGTGACACTTGGGTTATGCAATATCACGGCAAAGCTACCTAGTGAAGGTCTCTGCTCGTGGCCGCCAGAGAACCGCTCCATGGCCCCTCTTGGGCCCCGTTTGAGAAACCCTGGCATAGCCACACAGTAAGTTTCAGAATGAGTTACACTATTAAAGGCACGTTAGTGTATAGGGTTTTTCTTAATAAATGTTTCTTTTCTTTTGCCATACCAAAAAGACTCAATTCGTTTGTGTCTCTTTTCGTGATTGCGATCAAGTTCCTTGCACTAAAACTTTTGCGCAACTGCTAGAAAATGTTCGTGTTTCCGTCAAAGCAATATTATATTTCATAATGTGGACACAGGTGAAGAGTTTGAAGCAATCAGCAAATGTTTAATAGCAAAATCGATTTCACGCAACATTACGCATCGCCAATCCCACAACTTTATTACAGAAGATCTTTTGAAGAATGACTGACCATGCGTCGTGTTACATGAAATCGGTTTCCCATTAAAAATTTGCTGATTGGTTCAAACTCTTCACCTGTGTGGAGACTACAGTTACTTGAATATAGATATGTGCAAGTTTGAATCATCGCAAAAAGATGAAAGCAGAACTCATCCGGGCTGATTCTTCAAAAGCTTACAAACTTGGAGCTTTTAATGGTTATAATCTGGATTTATGAAAATCTTTGCAACCAACCGTGGCCTACAATCAACATACGGAATCTTATTGGGTATCCGAAATAACTAGTCGGTATCTTTTTCTCCAAGCAGATAAGATAACGCAATAAAACTTAAGCTTACGTAATAAAGCTTGTTTGTAGTGCTTACTAACAGTCAGTGTAAAGTAAAAAACTGCTTGTTGCCGATTTTAAAAAGAACTAGTCAATGGCCCTATTACGGCGCAGAGAGCCTGAGATTGTAAAGCATTAAGCCGTTACCAAATACGCTTACGATTGATAGATACTTAGAACGTCTTAAATACTGAAAACTATGTGCCGCAATCCCTGGAAGAGTTACATAGCAACTGGACAACGCTTGGTCAACTTTCTTGCAGCAACGGCGCAAGCATGAGATCCACATGCCCATAAGTGCACGGGAGTGCATATTTTTGAGGATACAAAAAATTTTTGCCCAAATTTGATCTTGCTTTCCCAAAGAACGTATAAACAGCAAGTCTTAATGTTAAGACTAAAACGTAACATTGTAAACTCATCAAGGTTTCTGCATGCCTAATTAGGCCTACCAGTTACCGGGGTTCAAAGCCGTACGCCCTCAACTAACAATCAATATTCTGCCTAGCTACCGTATATGTGAACAATGGTGATATTTATTGTGTTGAAAAACGTTAGCTAATTACAATAAAATCCTTCCAAAAATTGCTGGTTATGCCAACACGCGTGGAAGGTGTTGTTCAGAATCTTCATTTAAGTTTTTGTATACGTTCTAAACTTATTCTTCCAACACGATCATCCTAATAGTTAAGATCTGTTCTTCTCTAGCATAGATGTGTGCATTTGTGTTGGCCACGGTGGCAATCAATCTGGGAAAGGAGTAAAATATCGGGTTACGATCTAAAGTATTACATTGCTGCAAATAGGTCAAGTCTCAAGTAATTAGAGGGAAAGAAGGTAATTTAATACATAGCATACCTTCCACAATGGCAATCTTCACTGCAACATGTTGTAGCCTACTTATAATGCTACAACTTACTTAAACGCTTACATCTTCTAAAGTCACATTACGAAAACCAAAAATCCACTCCAGTTTAGACAGTTAAATGTAAATTGAATACAGCATGCTAAGAAAAAATAGAAATATGAGACTGATACACGCAAATACTGCAGCCTATATGATCAACTACTAAGGAATGTGTACAAATGCACATTTCCAGTGACAAGTGATTTATAACCTCAACAAGAACATTTTATGAAAATGGCAGTGCTTCACTGCACTGCATTAGCACAAGTGAATTATGCAGTACTCTTCATGAAAACTTCATTTCACAACATTAAATTGAAGCAATGAAATTTGGCAGGATGCAAGATATGCAATTCATTGCATGAAACAAACGGAAAATATGAAAACTTCAGTATAAAATCACAGCTACATTACCACCACCCAACATACTACAGCTGCAGTTACGTAGTTAATTTTATTCATGAATACTTCATGGAAACAGATTTGCACTTGCAAGTCTCACAACATCAAGCAAGTTTTAAATAAGAAAACGTGACACTATCATATCACAGCTACACTACCGCAAAACATTTTGCAGCTACAGCTACATTTTATTTGTACACTGTAGGCTACAGCATTAACAATCTGAGGTTTGCAAAAATTAGGGTTAGTTGGAACGGTGAGTTACCACTAAGTAAGGGCTTACAACCTTTTGCTATTGCCGGCCGCATTACTTCTATTTATATGAAGTACGGCCGCCAATGAGTTCGAGTTATGTTTATGAGAGGTTACTGCCAAGTGCAAACCAACACAGAACACATTCAAACATAAATTGCGTATTTTTTCTATAACTCTTTGTGACATCACCATCCAAATTGTTACGCATCGTGCCGACTGATTTTCTTGCCTTGCGTTTGTTTTGTTTCAATATACGCCAGTACGGCTGTCAAATCTTATATTTTAAATTACATGTGGACGGTCGCAAACTTCATTATCGAAGGCCGCATGCGGCCGTACGGCCGCAGGTTGTGCACCGCTGCACTACATGTTCCTAATTTTGAAATGTTTCTAACTCTACCCAAATTTGGATGAAGTTGTTTCAGTTGGCGCAGTTTTGATTTGGGCTGTTGGAATTTACTCTAATATTCCAAATATATGCAAATCTGAATGACACTCTTCCAATTTGACCAGATGTTTCAATGTTCCACTTGGCCCGAATTTGAATGGAGCTGTTGTTGTTTGGCCAGAGTTGATTTAGTCTGTTGGATTTTACCCAAATTTTTCCAATTTATGGAAACATTTTTAACTTCACCCAAATTTGAATGAACTAGTCCCAATTTGCTCAAATTTCATTAAGGTTGTTAAAATATACCCAAATGATTTTGATTTTATCCAAATTTGAATAAAACTCTTATAATTCACCCA
>JGI24021J15306_10008930_pt1 | contig 12366 bp, 8 predicted proteins | sample Ectturendosymbi1_FD_15306 | JGI IMG/M metagenome (IMG submission 15306)
AGTGTATCCCTGCAGGCGAGGTCATCCCAGGCTGCTTGTATTCCCTTTTCTAGTGGTGATGAATCATGGTGTTTGGACCAATCGTCAATTGCATCGTGATCGTTTACATCCCCATAAGGGATTTCTAGGTTTAGAGAGGGAAGTAAACGGTTGACGAGGCCTTTATAGGCATGAGACGATGACAGGAAACATGGCAGGGATAGGTCTGCCGCGGAACGAAGGCCCAGGCCTGCGTGTCAGATTAGTAGGGATGCTTTGACCAGTTTTCTTTTCCAAAAGACATATTGCATATTTTTCCATGTTGGTTTTAATGGCTGTGTGTGTGTCGAACACTTCCAGTTTCTCTTTGCACTTGAAGCATGATGATGGTGGACTTCGCAGTAGGTATATGAGTTTGGGGATTGAGTGGCAGTTTTTCAATATGGAAAATGCTTAATGTGGCTCTATTAGCTTAAGGTTTTCAATGATATTGTCAAGCATTTTAATTTTTGCCTCTAGATGTAGTGGGGTAGAATCCTGATGCAGAGGGGATCCTAATAACTGCCATAGATCAAGAGCAGGAATTGGGATGGATGGGAATACATCCTGGAAACGCTTAGTCGTTTGGGACCGCTCTTGGCTGGTTGTGTTGTTGACTATGAGCAGCTCACATTTAGAGTTATTTATTTGTAGGCCAACTGAGGATAGACCATTCCTAATGATGGCAGCATTATTGAGCACGATCTACGGGTCATCACCGATACATCCATCATCAAGGTACCAAACACTTAGGTCTAATTTGACCTCGGATGTTACTCCGTGAATGGCGAGGACAAAAAGAGCCGGGCCGAGAGGGTCCCCTTGTTGCACCCCAGTGGCTGAGTCAAGGCAGAACTCTCCATGAAAGAGAGATGTTTTACAAGAATGACAGTCCCAAATGAAAGGATAGATTTCTGGGAGGTGTGTTTGGGCTGCTTGAAGAACTGTGTCTCGGCGAATGCTATTGAAGGCATTTTTGACATCAAGTTTTAGTAAAACTTTTTCACCTTGTGTTTGCGCCATGAAAGAGCGTGTAGTAAAAGATTTTCTTTTGCATTTTTGGTAAGATTTTACTTTTAGAAGTTTCTCATCACTTTTACAGTAGGCAGTGGCTATAGATATGCCTGGGGATCTTGAAATAAGAAAACTTATTAATACGCCACCTGTGACGTAACAGTTACGCATGACGAGAGTGCAGTAGGCATGGTAGAAACGAACTAAACGTAAAAAATAGGCAGTGGCTATAGATACGCCTATCCATCTTGAAATTTGAAAACTTATTCATGCGCCACCTGTGACGTAACAGTAACGCATGACCAGAGTGCAGTAGGCTTGGTAGAAACGAAGTAAATGTAAAAGATAAGACCTTAAACCTAACCTAACCTTAACCCTAAGCTAAGGCTAACCCTAACCTGACGCTAACCTAATGTTAACCTAAAACTAACCTGTAAAGGTAACACATAAACCTGAAGAAAAGTAAAGAATAAAAAGTGAAGTTGGAAAGGTAAGAGTCGAACCGAATACCATTGGCATAGCAGTCGCAACACACAACTGCTACACCACGAGACCTACGTCGTTTGATTGGCAAACTGACTCTTTTATTTGAGTAACGTCAGGCCAGGCGTATCCGTAGCCACTTCCTAAAAAATAAACCCTGAACCTAACCCTAACCGTAGCCCTAATGTTAACTTAACCTAACGCTAACACTAACCCCTAAACCTAACACCTAAGCCTGAAAAAAATAAAGAAAAAAACTGAAGGGAAGTCGACAAGGTGATAGTCGAACCGAAAACCATTGGCATAGCAGCCGTAACGCATAACCCCTAGGCTACAAGATTTATGCTGTTTAAATGACAAAGTGACCCTTTTATTTGAATTGCGTCAGGCCAGGCGTATCCGTAGTCACTTCCTTTTACTATGTTTTTGGGTCAATTTTTAGCTGAACACCAAATCAGAAAATAGTGATAATAAACATGTTGGAGCACTTGTTACCATGCACTGGCAACAAATTTATGCATGAAACCCATTGGAGTTGAGTAGGCTATATATTTAGAAAGTTACTTGCAATGAAAATGTTGCCTGATACTAAGCTAGACCTACCTTCAAACAACTATCATCTATGCACAGCCACAACATGGCACCGCAGTGGTAATGCTCGTGAGAAGCGTGAACTCATTATAGCTGGTAACCAGTCATCTGCATTTTTCTTTTGGACTTGCAACCGGAGTAAAAATTCTTTGAAAACATGGTTAGGGTAAAGGTTTCAGATAGGGTTAGAGATAAGGTTTGGGGAGTTAGGGGATATATAGTGATAGATTTATGGTATGGATAGGGTTTACATTTAGCGTTAGGAGTTAGGGATAGGGTTTAGGGCAGGGGTCGGCAACCTATGGAAACGTGTGCCACACTTGCATGCCAAGTAAGTATTTTCCAATGGCATGCAGAAGCTCTTGAGTTTTACTTAATTTTGTTATGATTCACACAGAAGCTATATTGCACTTGGCTTGTATAAAAATACACAAGTTGTTGGCACAATGAATGATTTGAAACCTTACATCAGCAGACTCAGCTCACATTTAGCAAAAGGTTGCCGACCTTTGGTTTAGGGGATAGAGGTTATAGATATGGTTAGGGTTTAGAGATAAGGGTTGGGGATAGGGTGTCTGGTATAGGAATAGGGTTTAGAACCCCAGGTCTGCTTTTTCACAAAATTTTGACTCCAGATCTGAAAGAAAAATGCAGATTTCTGTCGGAGTCAACTTGGCACTCCAGACTCTTGCCAACCTCTGTCATATTATTTGTTGTTACCAGCCATAAGGACTCTGTTATGAGCATTGCTGCTGCCATGTGGCTGTGCATAGTTGGTGGAGGTAAGTCTACCTTGTATCAGGTGACATTTTTATTGCGCATAACTTTGTAAATACTCATCTCTGACTGGTTTCATGCATAAATTCTTTGTCAGTGCATGGCAACAAGCAGCCTCATGTTTTTTGACATTTTCTGATTTGGTGTTCAGCTAAAAATCTACCTATTTTTGTTCATGATTTTATGCAAAATTTAAAGAACATGGAAATCTTCGTCTCAAAAAATATGAAATATATTTTGACTATTGTCTATCGAAAGGAATCTTTCACAGCTAAACATCAGACACTAAGGTTTNACAGCTAGTTGTTTTTCAATCACAAACCAAATTTNNAAAAAAAATGACTGACAAAAAATTGAGTCATTTTGGTCATAATGTCTAAAAATATAGAGCAATGCATGCTGTTGTAGCGAGTTTCAATACTACTGTGGGACAAATTACTGAAAGGTCTCAGTGATTTAAATGCCTTTGAAAAAAATGACCAAAATGTCTCCGTGAAAAACAAAACTAAATCTTACAGAGTATATATTTCCTTACCGCATAGGCATCATCAGAAACATATACTTTGATGTTTACTGCTTAGTAAAGAATGTCTGGTTGTGAAAAAAAGTTATATAATTGCTGGAGGATTTGTTTTTGGCAGTGTCTATTTTGCTGCCAAGATGGCAGCAGCAAAAGGCTTGGTAGAAACGAAGTAAATGTAACTAAAAGATAGACCTACAATCTAACCTTAACTCTAACTGTAGCCTAAACCTAAGCTAACGCTAAAGTAACACTAATCTGAACCTAACCTGACACTAAGCGAACACCAACCTAACCCTTACCTAACCTAATGCTAAGCTAAACACTAAGCTAACGCTAACCTGACCTTAGCCTAACAACACTAACCCCTAAACGTAACACCTAAGCAGAGCCTGAAAAAAGGCAAAGAAAAAAAACGAAAGTCAGCAAGGTGAGAGTCAAACTGAAAACCATTGGCATAGCAACCGTTACACCACGAGCATGACAACGTTTTCCTGACAAAGTGACCTTTTTCTTGGTATTCCGTCATGCCTCAAGACAGAATCTTCGACTGGCGGCATAATAGCTCCAGCCGATCCGGTGCCGCCAGAATATCACCAGTAAAATAGACACTACCTTTGTTTTGCTGCTTTGCAANTATGATTGAATGTGCTGATAATATGAGCATTGACTTTGATATATTCTTCTTCAGAAAGATTCAGTATTGAGTGATTGCAGATGTATTTCACTGAACATAATATAGTTAATTAGGACAAAGATGAAGTGGGCTGATATACCAGCAAAGTACAAGCCACATTGGTCGTAAGTTTACATTCTGCTATAGGCTTATTTTATTAATATTTGAATAATAAATTTTCCTCATGGCGGGCAATTTTATGTTAAAAAATGCAGATATTTTATTGATTTTGAGATATTTGAAATTTCCTTTCTTACCTAAATTTAAATATTTTGCACACTATTCTCAATTGACAATTTGTTTTACCTTAAGCAAACAAATGTTCTCATTCTTACACATTGCTAGTGGTACTGACTTTGTATTGTGTTAATAATGCTCTAGAGCAGGGGTGGGCAAACAGTTTCTACGGAGGGCCACATGAAGATTTTATTGCTACTGAGGGCCGCATGCTCATATTGTATATATTACATCTATAATGGCTTTGAAAACTTCAAAATAGTTTTACATGAGCTGCCACAAAGTGAAGGTAACAATAGTCACTTCCAGTTGAGTAAAAATGCGATTTCGAATGAAACGTGTGGAAAAAAACTTGATAATTCTAATCTAATCGATAAAATTGCTTTAACATAGACTCCAAATATGTACTATCTATTTACGTGTGACTGCCCTGCGTGCCGCACAAAATGCAGCCCGCAGGTCATAGTTTGCCCACCTCTGCTCTAGAGCAGTGGTTCTCAACCACTACTCTGAGAGCCACATGCGGCTCCAAAGCCTCTTTTGTGCAACCCTCAGCAGTCCTGCAATAAAACCTGTAATATTTTGTGTAACAGACTTCATTCTGCTATAAAACAGAACATGTCAGTCAATTGACTTCTATTAAATTTTTTTTAATGCAGTTCTCTAACAAAGTGGTAAATCTGGATTGGCTCCCCTCAGCAAAAATGTTCTTGAGCAGTGGTTTTCAACCAGGGATATGTGACCACCAAAGGGGTCTTGAAACGTTTTTGGAGGATCATGAGTAGATTTTTTATGTACACAGCTGTATTACATTTGNTAAAGTTTTACATGAGGATCGTTGGGTTATAATGGTTCATGGTAGCAGGGTATCCANGCGGTATTGAAAGTATTGAAAAGTATTGAATTTGGCCAAAATGTACATTAGGTATTGAAAAAGTATGAACATTCTAAATGGAAAAGAAATTTTTCTGAAGGCAAAGCACTTCATTTTTTACGCAGTGTTACACAATGTGTAAAATTGAGTTTATGAGAGCAGTAATGGCATAGAGATTTTTTAATTTAGTATTGAAAAAGTATGCAAAATGATTCTTAAAAATGTGTGGGAACCCTGCGGTACAAAAAAGGTTGAAAACCACAGCTCTGGAGCCAAAACTTTTAACAATTTTATAACCTGTGCAATGTTTTGAAGATAAGTCTTCATTTTAATAAAGTTATAATGTGACTGACTAGCACCATTGTGTCAAAAAATGCCATGAGTATGAAATTTTTAGTTACTGTTTTTTAAAAATTGGCCCAATTCTGGTCTACCCAAATACACAAAGCTTGCAAATGAAGCCACTCTTGATTTGGTTGATATGAAAAAAGGGCAAACCAACTCATCAGAGAAGCTCATAGATTTTTGTGCTGAAGTAGGGACAGATCTTATCCAGCATTGTGAAGTGTATTTGGGCATGGGTGTTGTGTCAATTGCAATTATATCCTAAAATTCATCTGGGCCATTAAAGAAAGTTGGGAAACAATAACCTAACAAGTGAAAAATTATAAATGGCAAAATTTTGACCCTGAGGTGCTTCCATCGTGGTACCTGGTAAATTTTTGTTTTGATTACTCTGAGATGGACTCAGATATCCGTAAATTAAAAAATGAAATTCAGGAAGATTAATAAAAAGTGAAAAGCCCTTATTTCTAAAAACAGAATCTCTTATTTATACCTCAACCTGCACCTTGTGCACAACTGTGTTGATCATCTGGCAGACTGCAGCCCCTTTCAAAATGTAACCCTATCAAATTCGCAATAATTCTGGCTATCAACTTCAAATCATGATAGAAAATTATGAAACTGTCAAGGGTTGCTCGATGAGACAACCTGGTAAACAGATTTTTTGGTGTCCCAGTGCTTTAACTGAAATTTGTATGAAATTGTCTAATGTTTGTGTCATAAAAAATAACTCAATTCTTAATGTAGATGCAATTGCTTCAAAAATCAAACTTTTAACCCAAAGTATGTCAGTGAAACAAGTAGGTGTTTTGAAAAAAGAATATAGAGGTTATATAGCAAATGCTAAACAGAAAAAATGCTCTAACATTGCATACATATGAAACAGAGTACTGAATAAATTGGTTAAAACACAAATTGTTGCTTTTCAAAACAATTTTAGAAAAATGTTTTACCAAATCACGTTTTATTAAGCATTTTCCTAATGTCTACAAAACAGTTTGGGTGATGAAATAACAGTTTTAACATAGCTTCTGCTTTGGTGTNTTGCTGATTTTTAAAGCATTTGTCATTTTTGCTTTTTGATCATTCATGTCAGATCTCATGCCGTCTTCCTTGTTTTTAAANCATAATCATACTGGTAAGGTGTTACGTCTTTGCACTGATCACACTTTCTTTCTGCATTTGTACATTTAGAGATTTCNTTTCTTGATGTCGTTTGCCCTGAAGAAAGCCAGCTGTCTAGTTGGCTGAAGTGTTGATGTTGTTTTTAATTGCAACATTGAGCAAAAGTTTATTTTGTTTATCTCCGTAACAAACAATGACTCAAATCAGTGATGGGAAACCTATTTGTTATGAGGGGCTGCATGAATTTTGGAATATCGCGGGCAGGCCGCAAGTAGTACTTAATTTTACCTTTAAATTTTATCTTTATCTTCCAAAGGAAACTTAGGAGAGAACTATGTCAAGGAGCAAGAGACACTTCAGTTGATTAACTGTCTTCGTGTCTACTTATCATGAACTTTGGTTTTGTCACTATTTTGTGTTCTAATTTGGGTAACGAAAAATCTGATGCATGCCTTTCTCACAGGCAACAGGTTCCCCACCCCTGACTTGAACGATGTATTTTTCCACAATTTGCATCATAAACAACTGCTTTTTCCAACAGGACATGGAAGATCGAAGGAACCCCAATGGAACAAACACAAAAGATGCTTCATGCCAAAGGCTTGCATGACCCATGGTTGAGAAATGAGGTGTGGATATACAAAATAAGATACCCAAAATTCCCTGGGGTAAGGATGACTTATCATATGCGTAGACCATAGATTAGTAATTATTTAACTAGTTTGTGCTGTTTGAGTGTTTTTGTGATTTGTATCACCCTTATGACCAGCAATTCTGTAATGAATATATTATGTTGCAAGGTTTTATTTTAACAGCAAATAACTGCTGTGTGATCTTTTTGGTGTAGTGGCTGTACAACGAAGGTGATAAGTGAAAATCAGTAGTGCCATGTACTACTTTCACCACTGTAAATCCTCAGATTCAACGCCCTGCTATAAATACAATTGTGCAGTGTGCACACTACATGGTTGATGTGGATGACGAACTCCAGTGCTTTCCACCCTGTAGGCCATAGGCTAATTTACAAATAGGCCACACAGGCATTTACATTTTTTTTAAATAGCACTCTTGTTTTGAAAACAATATACTAATAGTCAGCCAAAAATGCTATTAGCAATTGTAGAAATCATAACGGTTTCCAAACAATGTGTGCAACACTGACAAGTCAGTGAGGTGCGATATTTTCCTCAAAAACCATCTGGCTCAGCTAAGAAACAAACACTGATGCTGTCCAATACTTTTTATAAAAAGTATTGTATTCATATTTTTTTATTTAAACAAACCCTTTTCAATTGATTGACAAGTTTCAATGTATGTTTTTCAGGACATTGCAGTCAATGGCATCTGTATTTTGAAAAGCTAAAGCTTGAGTAAATTAACTCCATGCGCAAAGCAACTTTTTCAGGCTTGGGACAAGGTATTAAAACACGTTGGTGAGACAAGCAACGACCTTTCACTGTATATTTCAATCAGGGAGCTGTGAAGATGCGTTGTAGACCCTTATTTTCTTATAACGCTCATGGATACCGGGTGCTTTTTTCTGATCCAGAGAAATAGGCGCAAGTGGAAAATGTAAAGAAAGATTGAAATGCATTTTGTAAAGAACGATTGAAACGCACTTTCAACAAGTTTGTCTGGTTCTCTGCTGCGGGTCTTTAAGGGTTCTGCGAAAACGCTTTTGCCTGCAGCGGTGCGTGTCTGCAGCTCACGAAAGAGTTTTTCACACGTGGCCTCGATCACGCAAATGTAACTAGATTGCACTTATAGTTAGACCTACCATACGTCCCGGTTTAAACGTCTGTCCCGTCCCAGAATTTCACTTCAAGTGAAATTTTCAAAATGAACTCAGCCTGATGATGCATTATGAAATAATTCCGCTCAATGGCTATTTGTTAAAATTGGGGGCTTATTGTTGCGTCATTAACTACAGCATCTGCTGCAGTTAGAAGCCCTTTTGTATGCTTTGAGAAGGCAGGATAACTTTCAGTTAGTAAAACTTTAAAACAAAGTAACAAAAATTTTCCCTTTTAATCTAAGTACGATACCTTATATGTGTTCTCAGACAATCTTAAAACAAATAAGTAAGGTATAAAATTTGCCAAGCTCAGGCCTTCGGCGGCTCGTCGGTTACTTCATTCATGGTTTTGAATTTGTCCCGGTTTAAGCCTAAGAAATTATGGTAAGTCTACTTATAGTGGGAAGTGTTAAAACCCCTGGACTTTAAAGAAACCACTGCGCTGTTGTTGCCCAACTCCTGTTGAACGACAACACCATTCGTTGATCTGTCGGTGTGCTGGCGCGTTTTCAAAACGGTAGTTTGTTTGTGGAGATTGAGCATGCGACATAAATGTCCACTTATGCTCAACAAAGCTGCCGCTCGTCGCTGCAGATGGGTTGTTGCTACAGACTTAAACGAACTTTATCCTATTTTTTCTCTGTAAATTTGTTAGAGAAGAAATCGGGATGTTGTGTTTGTCAGAAGTTTACAAGTGTTCGTATTTTTGATGAGGCCACTTTGCGTATCAACCATTAAAAGAACCAGGAAAATTGAGTCAAGTATGATCTCTTAGTTATCAGGATTGCGGAGTCGTAAGCAGTCGGAGGTTTTTGGGTGGAGTCGGAGTCAGATTTTTTTGTCCGACTCCGACGCCGAATGTCCAGTTGGATCATTTTATACATCATACTCCTAAATTGGGAATTCCTGTTGACATAGTACAATATCTTTTGAAACTTTTGTTGAAACAGTGTTTCTTGCTGTGCACCACGATTTCCATTGATTTTAACAGCCAAATTTCATTCCCTTTGTTAAGGAGTCGGAGTCGAAAATTTTGCAAAGGTCGGATATGTTACCTCCGACCCCGTAACCCTGTTAGGTATGCGATGCGAGAATTAAGCAACGGGGTTTCGAAAAACCATCCATGAATTACCCTGTCTACACATGACCAACTCCTGCGTGTTGCCGTGCAGCAGCAGATCTTTTAACCTTCGCGTGATTTTTTGTTGTAGTCCTGGTGAGGCATCTCTACTCTGCTGCCAACTACTCGATGTAATTTGCAACATCGCTTCAGTGAATTGAAAATAATCGAAACGGAAACTTCCACTGTTACGTGCGTGTTCGGCCAAAATTGAAACGTGGTCACCGAAAGCCCAATGGATGCGAGCTACGCAATGAGAAGTGCTCTGCTGCGAATGCCACCGAGCGGCCGTAGTGCTTGGACACTTCTGGGGTTTCGCAGCTGGAACCTGGCCAGGGCTAAAAAACGCCCTCTGTCCCAGAGCAGGGCAAGATTGACCAAGGTTGTAGTCAATGGTTCAAGTGGAGTGATGTGAAAAAAGTTAATGACATGAGGGTTAACCGTAAAATACAAGTTTATGACTGAATGGTTGAATACAATAATTAATTCCTCTACTCTATCTACACTCCTCCATTTAATCTAACACCTTTTAAACCTTTAATAATGAGGGTTAACCTTGCCCTGCTCCGGGACAAAGGTTGAAGTCTTTCACTGATAGAAATTGTGTACATCGAAACAAGCTCAAAGATGCGAACCGCAATTTTTTGTCCGTGTTTGAAGATCTGTTTACGCAAAGCCATCCCTTCGTTCGCCCTCGACGTGTGAATGTGTAGCGATCAGGGAATTTTATTTTTTGTTGACTCGCAAAGTATTGATCTTTGTTTTCTTTTCAGTTGCTCGCCAGAGGGATAATTCCTGGGTTTTTCGTTTTCCTCGGAGCTCTGGCTGTCGAAAAGACGTGGTTTTCCAGCGGCGACGAACATCATTAACCTTCAAGATCGCATCTTTTTTTCTCATACTACGTTGTGTTGTTTCATAAAAGAATGTCTACCTTCCATTGCTTGGCTTGTTTGCTCTGAAGCCTAGTGATGTTTGTGACGTCATAGGACAGTTTTACCCAACAAAGCAGTTGACTGAAATGGTTTTTATAAAACAACATGCACCTTATGTTGTATTAGATTTTTAACGTGGTGCCAGATATCGTGCATGATTGTCGTTGATCTTTAGTCTCGAGTGCTGTAGCTGAGTCTTCAACGCTTTGCAGGTGTCAAGTCAGGTACAAAAGAACTCGGTTGATTAAAAACTACAGCATCAAAATCACAGAGTTAATAAACACTGACTAGTGAGTACTGTAGTTCATCTTGAAAGCGAACGACTTTGGATTCCTTTAACCGCAGGAAGCAGGTAAATTTGCAACGGTCCGCATAAATAGTTGAAGGTACAAATTCATCTGGATGCACCAACCGCTTTACATTTGCAGCGGAATTACTGAATGGATGTTTTACGTGACCGTGAGATATATTCAGCGCAAGTTTAAGCAGATTTTTCACTGAAAATTTGCGATCTCGTGTACTTGACTGACAATTAACGCTGCATTTTGCAGAACATATCACACCTTTTTGTCACTGGCACATTCCTCGCATGTCTTGGGGGAGCTTCGTTAGCACCCATGGGCATCGCAACGGGGGCCCTTGCCCAGGCCCGTAACCAGGGAAGGCGAAACTCCCCAGCAAATTTTTTCTCCCCACCTAGAAAAATGTGTTGGACATAGTTTAAAAATTTTGGGGCACTCTCAGAAAACTGTTTGCCCCGCCTGATGTCCCAAGCTGGTTGCGGGCGTGGCCTTGCCCCCGTGGGTTTTTATTACAGTATATAACTTAGTAGAAAAAGTTGATAAAATAAAGATTTCACCACTAGCCCCCTACCGGAAAAAATCTTCAGACGCCCATGCATCATCGCGGGAAATTCAAGACTATTTAATGAAGCTAGTGGCAGAGAGTTTTGGATGGACGAGTGGCGGTTTAACAATAGTAGCAATTGCTACGGGCCCCGCGCTTTTGAGGTCCCCACTGTTCTTTGTGTTGAATTTCGTTTTACTATTTTGCTAAATTGTGAATTTAGGAATTATGCGAAGGTTTTCAATTGAATGCTTTTGCCTCAGACTACTGTGAATTGAAAATTTATGTACTGTGTTTATCAGTCATTAGCAAAAGTTTGGAACTACTCAAGCAATGATGCCAAATTGCAGCAATTTCCAGGTGTTGCTTGGTTGTATTGTTATGAATGGCATTCTTCATATTATTACTTCACATTGACCTGTTCCGTAAGATTCCTCCAGTGCTCTCTCTTTTAGAGAGTTTGTTCCTAGATTGGAATTTCTGACGCTTTTTAGGGATATTCGGAAAAGTATGAAAATGAGCTATTTTAGATTATTTTTCAAATCATATTTGGTTCTATTTTTAACATTTATCATGGCATTCTGATTTTATGCTGCACCACTACCACAGATTTAGGGATTTTTTGGTACTGTTCTAGGGATTTTTGGAGTTGCATTCATGAGAGCCCTGGTTGCCTCACCTTTTTGGTACTTTCAAATAGATTTGGCATCTATTCACTAGCCATATGGTATTGTAGTTGGAGTCGCCTTTTACAAATGTGAAAAATGATTTGGGTGTTTTTTCTCATGGTGATGGCGATCTCTCATGGTGACCAACTGCAGTGGAGATTGGAGAAAGGTGATTTTCTAAACTTAAGGTGGTTGAAAATGAACAAAGTAGCACCATGAGCACGGCCGCAACCAGATGGCATTTTCGAGGGAAAAGGGGGCAAACCGGTTGTAACTTGTACCAAACAAACCACGGGTGTAGTGGCGTGGGAGCGGCGTTCCCACACCTTGAAGTTTTGCTTTGAA
>JGI24021J15306_10008931_pt1 | contig 12365 bp, 8 predicted proteins | sample Ectturendosymbi1_FD_15306 | JGI IMG/M metagenome (IMG submission 15306)
GGATAATCGAAATTTCCAAAAGTCGGAGTCGGATGACGGGATTTCCGATTCCACAGCCCTGGTTAAAACAATGAATAGTGACTCGTACCGTGCTGCCGTCGGACTAATCGCCAAATCATCGCTTCAACGTGTTTGTGAAATGCTGGAGTAGCGCGTTGCAACAGCTTGGATTTTGAGATCACAATTATCCAATGTTTTTTAAGGATTTTAAAAAGGTGTCGTGGTGGAGCTTTTGGGTGTCAACACCATTTCCCCTTCTATGTCTGATACTTTTAACTGATTTTCATAAAAACGAAAGTTTCCGTCCAAATATGCTTAATTATTTGAATACGTCATTCACTTTTGGCAAACAAACTAAAGACAATTTCATAAATAGAAAGGTTCAATGTAGGCCTACATACTCATTCATCCACTCATTCTCGTTCCCGCTTTTCCTTTGGGGAGAGTCGCGAGGACAGCAGCCCTAGGAGGACCCGAAATACCTCACGGCCAACAGCAATTTCGGATCGTTCTGCTCGCTCCATACCAAGACGGGACCAAGCAAGGTCGGAGATATAGTCACTCCACCTGGTCCTTAGACGAACTCTGGGCCGCTCTGCCGTGGGTGTAGATTGGTAATGGTTTATTGTTTCATATGACTTGGCTGACAAGCAGAAGAAGCAATACAAAAAGCCATCGCACACCAGGTAAACCAACCGTCAGTGAACATTAGACTGTATCCCGAAGGACTTAGTTCGCCATTCTTTCCTGACACATTCTGGATACATTGCCGAACTAACATAGCTGGGATCTCTCGATTCGAAGAAGTGGCTTGATGTCCCGGGCCATACTGATTTCACACCTGTGCTCTTTGTCACGAAGTGTCACACCGAGAACTCTTTGCAAATATCCGATCTCTGCCGTTTGTTGTTTTGACAGTATCCTTTCAGTCACTTAAGACTCATGACCAAAGGTGAGGATCGGAACATGGACCGATTTGAAAACTGGGAGCTTTGTGGTCTCTGAAAGCTCCCGTTTCGTCACCACGGAACAGTAAAGCTCACTCAGAAATGCGTATGCTTTACCAATCCGTGTATCAATCCCTTTGTTCGGACTTCCATCACTTGTGAATACCACCCCAAGGTACTTGAACGTCTCCACCTGCTGCAGTGCATTTCTGCTCGCTTGCAGAGTGCACTGCCTTGGGTGTCTTGAGAGACACAATACCTCAATCTTTTTCGTGTTGAATTTCGTTCCTACTTGGTCGCACGCAGCAGAAAACCGTTCAAATGCATGCTGAAGACCCTGTTGATAAGATCTACGCCTGGAGTACCAATTCGTCTGCAAAAAGCAAATGGTTCATCTTGCAGTTCCCACCAGTGACACCCTCGCCGATGCGTTTGACTGTCTATCCAATTCATATAGACCAGGGCTCTCCAAATTTTAGGAAGAGAACCACATAAGCGATTGCAGAACAGTTTGAGGGCTGGAGACCTTGCGCAATGTGATTTTTTCGGGATATGTTACATTCTACCAATTCAACATATTTTTCTTAACTATATTGTTTTTCATTATTGGCAAAATGTGTTTGGGGCCGAGTGAGCTTTCGACGCCCCTTTATTCCCAACTCATTCTTCACATCTATGCTGCCAACTAACGGGCTGGATAAGGTTGCCCAAAATGACTTTGTCCCCGGGCGCGTGAAACCCTAGGCACGCCACTGCCTGATATAGACTATAAAAAGGAGTGGTGACAGCACACACCATTGTCGGAGTCCAGCTCCAACGCTGAACGGTTGTTATTGAACTTCGTCGACTTTCGGCACAATCTTCTGAACAGGAATACAGTTACTTGAAGGCCAGCAAGAGGCACCCGTCAAGGCCGTACTCCCATAACACCCCCAAAGCTTTTCTCGGGAACCTGGTTGTATGCCTTTCCGAGATCGACAAAACATGTTAGTTTTGGTATACTCCCAACATTTCTCGAAAATTTGCTGGAGAGTGCAAATTTGCTCTGTAGAGCTGCGGTAGCGACGAAAATTGCACTGGGTATCATCCAGCTTTGGTTCAATTATTTTCGTGGCACCATGGCATGCACTCTTCCAGGGAGACTAAGCAAAGAGATGCTGCGGTAGTTGGTTCATTCAGTCCTATCTTCCTTTTTGTGTATGGGGATGATCAATTTGCCATTCTTTCGGTGCCCTTCCAAAACGCCATGCCGCTTGACACGCATGAGTCAGCCAAACCATCCGGCGTTCTAAGTTACCCTAATTCACTATCACACTTTTCGCACTTAGCGTTATGCCCGGATTTAGCAGCGGCATCAGAGAGCTTATTGATGCACAATTCTACGCAGGCCCGTAGCCAGGTTTTTGAGATTGGGGGGGGGCACAATACATTTTTAGGAGGGCAACATTTTTTTTGTTTTTTATTTAAAACAACTTAATTTGTTAATTTTCAGCGATTAACTGGGCAGCATGTTGCCAGTTGTCTGTTTTCAGTCTGATCACATAAGATTTGTGACTGTACCCGTATGTTATGTGTCATGGGTAGCCAAGCAGGGGAGGAAGACTCCAGCGCCTTCCTCAAATTTTCAAAAACGTTGACTTTTTCCGGAAAATGGTATCCACATAAAACTAAGAACATTTGTTTAGTTATGCACTTTTCTCCGGAAACAACAAAGAAAACCAACATGAAAAATAAATTCGCCTATGCTTCAAGATATTTTTCAGACTACGCGCCAGTGCTTGATGCCTGTTTGTCGCCTTTGATTCAGTAAAAACTTTGTTTGATGTTTGCCTAATACACTGCTAACTTATTTGAAAAACATAACAATATTTGGCATAAACAACAAAACAAACAATTTTATTCGATCAATACTTAAAGTGGTACGAAACAAACCCCGTTAATTCTCCCATGTACTCTAGCATGTAGACGTTCTACCTTTGATCAACACTCGCAGTTTTTAAAACGTCTTTTGGTACAACGAAAACATGAAAGAACCAAGATAAGAAATTTGAGCATAAACTGTCACAAAAGCTGCAGATCTGACACCTGCTACATAGCATAATAGATGAATAATATTCATGGAGGCACTTGCAGTGTCAAGAGAATACTTTAAACATGCATTCGTCGAGTTTTGGTCGGAAATCCAGAAACGATGTCTTCATTCGGCACAGCAGCTATTTCTTTTTTTCAAAGCCTAGCAAAACTAGCTGAGACTTATACGTTCGCAGGGTCGTAATGAGGGGGCCACAATTCCCCGCGCGCCGAATGACTGCGGGGCGCCAAAAAGTCCAAACAATGTCACAAGTACAGTATTTTCTTCAATCCAATACATTTGCTTCCTAAAGACCTCAAATTCGAACATGGGGGCACTAAACTTGCTTCTTGCCCCGGGTGCTGTCTAACCCAAAGGCGCAGCCAGGGGGGGCTGAAGGGGCTTAAGCACCCCTTAGCAATCAGATTATTGATGTTTATTTTCTTAGTTTTTCACCAACATTGTAAGTCGAGATCGGGTGCATTGCAGAATGTTCTTCAGTAGTTGCTAAGCCTTGTGGCAGTACCACAAGGCATAGCAACACATTTGTTTAACAAACCAGGCGGGTATGAATTTTCCTTCAATTTTATTTTCACGCCCCATTTCTCTGCATTCACCATCAATAAACTACAAAGTTTACCCCATTGAAAATTTCACACTTTACCCTTTGATAAAATGCGTGGTAGTTGGTAAACTTAATTTGGTCACATTCATGTCTTTATGGGAATGCATGAAACCATAAACAACAACCAAGAAGATTTAAAACACTAAATTTGCTTTAAATTTCATCCTTCTGCTGCTCCACTTGGATACTTTCTGTTCAAATGTGGCATTTTCATAAAATTATCAATATACCGAACACTCCAATCTCTAACAATCATCATTTGATGTAAAATTATCATTTGGTATAAATGTTTGCTCTTATTTGATAGGGTCTTTTCAGAACTTTTTGGAAGAAATTTTAACCCACAGTTTTTTAGGTATAGAAGTTGGTTTGAAGCTTTTCTTTGTTTGCACATTGGAGATGTTAGTGGAACCCCTTTGAAAGTGTAGTACTTACACAATAAAGTTGCTGTTTGGGCCCCTTTCAAAGAATAGTACTTGCATATTACAGTTCCTGTTGGTGGCCCCTTTGAAAGCAAGGTACTTATACATTATACTTGCTGTTGGGAGCCCCTTTGAAAGCATAGTACTTACACGCTACAATTGCTGTTGGGGCCCTTTGAAAGCAAGGAATTTCACATTACAGTTGCTGTTGGGGGCCCCTTTGAAAGCATGGTACTTAGACATTACAATTGCTGTTGGGGGCGTCTTTGAAAGCAAATAATTTTACATTACGGTTACTGTTGTGGCCCCTTGAAATCAAAATACTTAGACATTACAGTTGCTGTTAGGGGCCCTTTGAAAGCAGAGCACTTATACACTAGTTTCTTTTAGGGGCCCTTCAGTGAAGTTTGAAAGCAGAGTACTTACACATTTCAGTGGCGTTTGGGGGCCGCTTTGAAAGCAAAATACCTGCACATTGCAGTTTCTGAAGGGGGGCCCCTTTGAAAGTAGGTACTTGCTTATGACATGCTTTGTAGCACATTATATGAGTGAATAATGCGTTTTTCACCAAAAATAAAAAAAATTTATGCGCGTAACACCTTGATGGGGGGGCCCAAAAAGGGGAGGCCCGAGGCAAGTGCCTCGCTCGCCTCCCCTCAAACACACCACTGGGCACACACAGGCTTCCAGAAGCGACGTTTCCAAGCGCAAATAGTTGGAGGAGTTAAGTGGTTAGCCTACAGCGAAATCCATGAAGGCGCATTTTGCAAATGGCGTGTTGTGTTTGCACCTGATGTTGTCAGTCGCAGCGCTAAGGCCCTGGGTATGTAGGAAAAATCACCTCACAAAATGTAAAAAAAAGCGAAAGAAGGTATAAATCTCATCAAACACGTCAATACCACCAGTTTTGCACAGAGAAGTTTGATGCGTTTCTTTGTCAGGAGAGAATATCAAAGAAGCAAGATGGCAGTTTAGTTGGAAGGACCCCCAGTTTTCGTGGTGAGTACAGTCAATTGTTTATCCACAAATTATGTGCTTTCCTCGGCTTTTCCAATCACAAGTAATTTTTCCTTTCCAAGGTTTTTTGCTTCCATAACTTCAGCCCCCTCTTAGAAAATCCTGGCTGCGCCCATGGTCAAACCTCGTTACGCCCCTGTACGCTCGTATGCCATGCATGCATTTGCTTTAAGGTATGAGTATGCTCACCACACTGGAGAAGCTTACTTCGCATGTGGTTGTCGAAACTCCTACAGTTAAGCCCGCGCTCAGCAGCAAGTACATGGTGGGAAAAGCTGCTTTATACTTCCAAAACCATTTCAAAAACTTGTCCAAATTCATACGGATGTTTTCATTCAAAAGCACATCAGGAAACTTTGATGAGACAATGCTTTTCACAGTAGTAGTTTCAGCATCGAGAAGATCTTCACTGATACTTTTGGTAGTGGAATTGACTAAAGAACAAAGAGGTTGTAATTCTTCCTTGTCGAGAAAGCAATTCGATGCTGCTAAACGAGCACGCAAAGATTTGACGAGAGATATATTAAATTCCAAAAACTGGTGGTTGAATTCGCTCTGAATAGTATCAATGATTTCAAAGCAAGATACTTTCAAATTGTCACTTCCATTGTGAATTCCAATGTGTTTTGTTATGAATGACGTCCTCACTGAATCGAGATGAAACTGACTTTTTTCACTTGTTCAGGATGGGTAACTGTAGCTTGCGTGCACCACACACTAAGTACGAAATACGCGCTAGCAGTATTTTATGCTGACTTATGCTAGTCAGTGCTACAGTGATCTATACACATGCTGAAGCATTTCTACGTCAGACACGGAATTCCCTAACCTTTTTTGATCAAGTTCTAACTCGCATACATTCCTACTGGGTTTGGTTTGACTATTGCAAGAAGTTCTGTTTGACTACGAACAAGCCTAACACCAGTCCAATGTTCCCTCTAAGATGCGAACTGCGCAGCACCACCAAATCATTTGCGCAGTGAAATCTGATTCACGTACACTTGCTACATTCCGAAATGTTGGAAAAACAAGAAAACAAGGAAAAGCTATTTGAAATAAATGTGTAGGCCCTACTTTGTTCGTATTTTCATAAGATTTTATGCTTATCCTAAATTCTCGTAATTCACGAAGTTAGTAATTCATTTAGAATTCTGGAAAACTCAGCCAGAGTTGCCAGAATTTCCTTAGAGAGGACGCTAGCTAAGGCTTTATATTATAGCATTACCATAGCCAGCTTGCTAGTGGTATGGAGTTGTTCGCGCTAACAGAGAGACTGCAGAAACGGTTTCGATACCAGTGTGGACATTCCTTAATACAATATATTTTGTAACAATGAGGTTACCTTTTAACGCAACGTGTGGTGATATTGCGAGTTGGCGTAACGATCAAACAGATTTGAAACAAGCATTTGCACAATTTATTAATTTTTTTAGTTTGAATCATTTGGGGGGGCACTGACCCCGAATGCCCCTCGTGGCTACGGGCCTGGTTCTACGGAGGCTTTCATCAAGTTAAAACCCCCTGCCTGAAAAACTTTGCTCAGTTCTGTCGGGTGAGGTGCCAATGTTGGCAAAAAGGAAAGCAGCATGTTGCAATTTTTGTTTTCCTAAGTCGCAGTGAAACAACGCACATTGCATCATTTATATTTTCTGACAACTGCTTCAGTGCGGCCTAAATAACGAAAATCTCACACTGTTGCCTCACTCGACAACCACCTTGTTTTGCATGCGCGCTGCAACTGAAGACCTTTTGTCTTCATTGTAGTTTGATGCATCACCAGACAAGCCGATCGCAACGGTGAAACAGAAAAACACTTCCACAATTGCATTAAAGTGCTCTCGCAGTTTCGTACACCATACTGTACAAATCTGCCGCAGTATAGTAAGACGCCAAAGCGAAGCGGTGCGCATGACCATGCACAGATACCAAACTTACAATTTTCGCTTCCAACTTCTGCGCCAGAAATTGTGTCGGCCTAGAACATTGCAGTCGTCTGTTGCAATAGCCACGTGCAGGAAAACATGCTTCACTCAAATCGCTTTACTTCATTACAAGTCAAAAGCATATCTTGGGTTTCAGAATTTAGGGCGTTATTGCAAAATTTTAGGGTGTCATTTTGACACCCAAAAACGGCTTTAATACAACACTGCAATTATCATTAACGTGACTCGTGAAAAACGTCGGTTAACTTAACCACGAACAGAACATTTTAGCTTGCGTACACTGTAAACGCGCTTATATCCTAAACATCAAGTTAGGAAAAGTAGAATCCTTAAGATGTTATGTGCAAATGCTTCACAGCCACAGTTGGCGTCACTAGTGAGTAGCGATTGCATTTGTAATCATCATATTTGTAACACCACAAATGTTGCTTAACATAACGCAAATCATTTTTCATACAAGCTTTTTTCAATTTTCTGCGCTGAACTAGGCATCGATTGGGCTTCTGCACCTTAAGTTCAGTCAAACTTTCGTGCTGTGAAAACTTCTCTAGAAGTACAACGGGAGTGTATTCGTACACAACACCTGCACGCGGTAGCGCAGTCTAGAGTCTAGACCAGTGGTTCTCAACGTGGGGCCTGCGCCCCACCAGTGGGGCGTGTAGGATGAAGACATTGAAATAATGTTGGCGGGAATGCAAAATGAAAAGGCACTTGTTCACAATCAAACTGATTGGTAGTTGTAAAGCTGTTTCACTTGTTTACCCCTATCGGACGACAATCCAAGCATGTTAGCTGTGCATGTGTTATCCACAATGAAAATTTAGTTGCAAAAATGTTGCTCCTAATCTGCACGAAATACTATATTCTGTGATCAAATGTACCAGTTCCATCAAAGCAAATGCCAAAGCAGAACGTCTGTTCCAGAGGTGTTGTGAGGCTAGTCTTGCATATCATAGGCAGTGGCGTAACTACAGATTTGAGCCAGAGTGAAATCTTAGCTGAAGAAGGCCCACCAACCAACACTCAGTAGAAATTTGAGAAATGATAGTGAATCTGGGTGTGGAGGATGTCTATACTAAAACCCCAAATCAGCGGAATACACTCCGAAAAATTTCCAAAAAACGAAAAAGGCAACACTCTATTGAAAATATTGAAAACCAAAAGAACATTAAATGCCGAAATATAAGCTATGTGGGGGCCTATATTTTAGATTTATCCTTCTGGCGGTTCCACCCCTGCCCCCATCAGTTACGCCACTGATCACAGGCGATTGTTGCTCCACACCGAAGTAGAGTGGATATCAAATGGAAACTGCCTAAAAACATTTATGGAACTATTTAAAACACGCAGTGAGTTTTTGAAGGATAATTCTGAAATGATGCTATTGCTACAGTTGAGCTACTGATGGCCACAGATGGCAAAGCTTCTGTGAGCTACTTAGCGGATATTTTTGAGAAAGTTTCTTCTTCAAACAAGCAGCTCCAATAAGCCAGTGCAACACTTTGTGATGCTAAAGCAAAGTTATTTGGATTTGTGATGTTTCTCAGTTTGGTGCAGAAGCAATATTTTGTCAAAACGCTGTCCAATTTTCTTGGTTAAAAGAATGTGATAACACTAAATAGGCAAATGCAATTATTGCTGCACACGTGGAAATGCTGATACATGACTTCAATGAAAGATTTCATGATTTGAAAGCAATGGAGTTCCCTTCTTGGTTGACTCAACCACTTTTAGTAAATTTATCTGCGGTATCAGAGCAACGGCAACGGGAATTATGTGAGTTACAGCAAGATGAGGTCGTGAAAACTCTTTTCAAGATAAAAGGAACCACGATGTGACTGTCCGAGGAATGCGAAAAGAAATACCCTCGCTCGAGTACTTCGGCAAGGCAAAAACTGATAAGTTTTCCGTCATCTTGTTTGGTCTAATGTAGGTTTAGCGTTGTTGCAGATTCGCTGCGTGCTATAAGAGAAATCAACTTGAAATCGCCAAACTTGGTGATTTAATACTGAAACTGACTAAAATGGAACCTCGCATCAAACAGATATGTAACCAGCATCAAGCGCAGAGCTCCCATTTAACAATGTGATTGAGTATCGCAATTAATTTAAGTTGACTTTGCTATGTGTGCATTATATCACGCAGAAAGTAGTGTAGTGACGGTACAAAAACAAATAATTTTGACATGTAGTAGTTCTGGTGGAACCTGGAATTTTTTTAAGATAAAAGTGGGGTCTGGTTCAAAAAAGGTTGAGAACCACTGGTCTAGACAATAAGCGTCAAGCATCGCGAAACTTTACGATGATGCTTATGTTTCGACTGCGACGGCCTACGCGTGCCCCATGGTTCATCTTGTATGCTTGTTTATGAAAACGCTTCTTCCAGCCACGGGCGTCGAAAGGATATTTTCCATGGAGGGCCACTAGGGGATTTTTCCAAAATTTTTCTAGGGGTCAAAAGTGGTGAAATTTGTTTTTTCCCACTTGAAACTAAGAAAACAACCTTTTTTGGTAAAGTTTTCAAAATCCAGGGGGGACAAGGCCTCCCTGCCCTCCCCCACCTTCCGACGCCCATGCTGCCAGCGTTGTAGCAAGATAACTGTCTTGACTTGCTGCGTTGTGCTTTCTCGCACAAGTTGTCTGGATGCGTGAGGAATATAACAGCGTTTTGTCAACACCTACTGAGGCCGATAAGATCGGCCGTTTTGGCCGACACCGAAGTATCGGTAAAACCCTAATATCGGCCAATCCGATATATCGATCGATCTCTACTTTGACATGCTTGTTTATAATTCGGTATATTATGTGTTGGAAATATCAGATGCTGTACTAAATCATGGTGTTTTCTTTTAAACTGTTTCTAGCATTTTGGGAACGTGTGTTGTAAGTTTTAAGTCTTTCAATTTGAGCTGTCCTGCATGGTTTCCATTTTCAAGTTTTTCATGTATGAAAAAAGCAAGCACCTCAAATGTATGGTATAAAATGTATAATGAACCTAGTTTTAAATGGAAAGCAGCAGCAACAGCAGTCTGAAATGTTAATTATAGCATTATGCCTGCATTTTAGAAACAATACTTTTGGCATTGTTGACCCATGGGTTGGGCCAGTGGGAATCGGTTGAGAATGTGTGGTGTAAACCTTGATCGATGAACTGCACAGTGCACAAAGACAGTGCGTTTCATGGCAAGAAATGTTGCGTTTTCTTAAAATTTAAGAAATACTTGATTGTTATAATCAAAAAAGAAATTGTCATAGGAATGCATGCACCAATATATTTGATGGCACAAAGGACAAAGCATTGTTTTTGGAAGTTGCGTTTTTATATGACTAGAATAATCTGGAGTTTTTTACCTTAATAATTGTAAAAAGCATACAGTTTTTGATTCAGTGTTTCAGATGTTTACTTTATGCGAAACTATGTTCCAGAACAATACCAAAACCAAACATTCCACCAGGAGTGAATGCAAAACTTTCAGACAATTATTACTACACAAGAGATGATAGACGGAAAGTTACTCCACCCACTATTGTCATGAGTTCCTCACACTCCACTGCTCAACTCACTAGCAGCATAAAACAACTAGAAGGTGCAGCACAAACCAAGTATGTTGTTTTTCATGTCCTGCATGATAATTTTGTATTTGAAAACAAAAGAGCGTATGAAATTGATTATGACTTTTGATACATGCCAGTGCCAGTGATGACACTTGCATTTAATCGCGAACTTTTTTATTTTTTGGTGAAACAACTAAATTCTAGGATTACTTTTACTGCTTATGTTTTAATGCTGATGAAATTCAGCACATAGTCAGTAAAACCTGAATTACTTCAGATGCTTTGTTCTTTCACATGCAGATTTAGCCTGGTCTTAGTCTTAGCTGTTGACATCCTGGTCTTCATTGCGCAAGTGCCACTTTTCCTTTTGTTTTTGCCATCAAGCAGTAGCCATATCTTGTAAAAATTAGTTCTTCACTGCGGCGAAAACATTAGCTCTAGTTTGAAAGGATCGGGTGTAGTGAAAAATGATTTTATCAGTTACCTGTCAATTTTCATGTAAGTTGCATAATGTTCATTCAACAGAATCAGCTCTAAATTCGCGGCGAGCTTCTGAGGAATCTGCCTGCTTGTTTCTGCTTTCATACTTCTGCGATGATTAGAATTTGCACGTATCCATTTTTCCATAGTTGTAAACCACAAAGTCGTGACAAGTAAATCGATCACAGTTTATTTCACAGGGAAACTAATTTCGCCTACTTAAACGTATCTTCTGTCCTGTAAAACCGTAAGGCAAACCTTACTGGCGAAATATTGACACTTGAAAACAAGTATAGAAACACACACGAAATGTACTGCGGCTAGTTACAATCAGCAATATATTTGCAGTTTTGAAATGCTGGCCTTCCTAGAGCTTCATAAACTTAGCTAATGCTAAGAAAACCAGCGTTTTGTAACTGCTTAGAAAAAGCACTTTTGCTCGGGGGATAACATCACGTGCGTGATGACGGGTGCCAGAGTCAAGCCACGCGGTAAACAACCGTCGCCAGAAATTCTTCAATAGGGGGATTTTACGCTTGTGCAGGGGGGCTTGACATTCGAAAAAAGATAAAACTCCACTAATTTATAGTGTTTCATTTTTCAATTTGGGGGGCTTGGAGATTTTTTTGGAGGGCTAAGCCCACCAAAGCCCCCCTGTGGCGACGGGACTGAAACAGAACGTAGCGGTCCACGAAAGATCGAGAAAGAGTGAGCGTTTAAACGTATTCGGAAATCTAGGAAGCCCGGTCAAAGTGGTAGATTTCGATAAATTTTACGTTAATGGAATTTCCAAGGCGAAGTGTTTATTCAATTTCCTAGGCGAACTTTCAAGGCGTTTTCACTGCACAGGTGTGTTAGCCATGCCCATAAGCAGGGTTGGAAAAAGTGTGAAAATCGGGAACGACTTTCCACCCAGGTGAATCGTACATGCTCGCGGGAAATTAATCAGCTGCAAGCCAAGCAAAATCTAATAATACGCAAAGAATTGCAAGAAAATCACAAGACAGACTGTACGAATTTCCTCGCTGAGTCATGGTGTCCTAATATCTGGCCTTGTGATGCAACAGCTACGCCTACGTAACAATAGTGGTCTTATGCAGTCGCTGGTCGCGTGTCGTAAATGGCAGCATAGCGTGATGTGCCGGTTAATGAGACAGGCTCTGAGTTTGCGTATTGCTGCTATGCTGTTTTTTTTCAGTCATAGACCGAAACGTTTTTGAAATAACAGAAAAAAATTAAGTCATATCGGTCAGAATGTTTGAAAATAGTGGCGGATCCAGGGGGCGGTTTTGGGAACTGCCCCCCC
>JGI24021J15306_10008936_pt1 | contig 12363 bp, 8 predicted proteins | sample Ectturendosymbi1_FD_15306 | JGI IMG/M metagenome (IMG submission 15306)
GGTTGTGCGCTGCTGTTCAAAGGTTACAATCTGCTTCATAAAGAAAAACCCTGCGGTTGCCACAACAATGTTTTCGTTGCCAGGGCACCAGCGCTGCGTCGACCCCATCGGCGATGAAGTCATGGGAACCGAGCGATTGGGAGAAACAAGGTTTTTCGAATCTCTCTGAACATTCTGCCAAATCTGAATCTAATCAACTCGTCCATGCTGCCCAATCTACAAGTTAGTATTAACTTGTCCAGGGACACCGAGCCAACTGCAAGCAACTGAAAAGTTTTGATGATCTCCGTTTGAAGCGATAAGTGAAGTGCAAAAAAAGTCCATCACTTGTTCGCATGAAATCCGATTTTTGTTGAAACCTTTGACATATTCTCTTCACTTGATAACGTTATTAAACTGCTGTCACCCGGTGGCCGAGTGCACGCCTGCGTGGCACTCCCGGAATCTTTTCGTATCCTGCGGCACGCCTGCTTGTTATGAAAATTCATTTCGCAACCTCAACCACTTTTTCCTTTTTCATAAAAATCCCCACAGCTTTGTTGTATCGATTTGATTCCCGCAATTGATTGACAAGAAACAAAACCTTCTCTTTATTTACGTCGCTACGACACCTCACCTACAGGCTTACGCCAGATGCGCACGGACCTCGTCCAATGGGTGTTTCGGCGATTAGCGTCTTATTTTGTGACGTCACAAGGCCTACTTTGAAAACGACGTCTGCGCTCGACCAGAAGTTGTTGCAACTTTTATTCGATGCACAACTGCTGGTGGTCCGCAGGCTCAAACAATTTACAGTCGAACACAAACCTCGCTCGACGCTGAAGCAGGCTTTGTGACGTCACCGAAGCGTATGTTTGTGACGTCACATATTTCGCACGGCTGGAAATGCTCCAAACAGTTCATTTGAACGAAATGTTCCTGAATAACAGTTCTGTTTGGCAGGTTCCCCTGATATGTCTTCTGCTCCAAATTCACCCAGAGTGAAACATGCCAAGCATGACGATCGTTCGACCGTGACGTCCCGCCCATCTTCTGCCCGTGAGCAGCCAACCGTGAACAAAGAAGCGAAAGTGGTGAATTCCTGTTGTGGCGAAGTTGGCTTTCGTAGTTGTCCGTTGCCTTTTAATAACCTTCTCCTTTGTCACTATTCGAAACTTGCACCCAACACTCGCCAACCAATGTTAAAGGCATGGAGGAGGAGGCTTTTCTCCAGCTTATTTTTCTCTCAAGCGTTTTATTTTTCTTTTCATCACTGGTTTGCGCATCGGCAACTGCGATTGATGAACGTGCTTTTCCGCCTACAAAACATGTTTTTGTTGGTTTGACGCATGGAACTAAGATCTATAGACTTGACAGGAAACTGCAAAGCGTGTATTGGAAGAGCATCGCTTCTGGCTACTTTTGGTGTTTTCTGACGTTTTGGATTATTGCATGAATGCGTCTAAATGAGAAAAAAAATTCACATCGTAGATTGGTCAGTTTTCCAAATTTTCACATCGTAGATTGGTCAGTTTTCCACGTTAAAGCCGTATATGAACCTATATGTAGTATTTCTCATACGCATTATTTTTGGGATCCATAACCTCCTCAAAATTTTGGTTTTGCCAACGATCGCCTAAATATCCTGATGCCCCGACGTCATCATTAACGACGTCATCATCCGCACAGAGTCGTCCATCGCTTACCGGCTCCCTCCTCGACATGTCAGTGTTCAACGACAACCTTCTTGAGACAGTGTTCATCGTTGATGGCTGCGACAGGCGAAGTAACGTCCTCCTCCATTTGATCGAACACAACTCGCCTGGTCACGTGCCATGCGTCAGCGTACAGTCTCTTGTTGATGTGCAGACTGTCTTCACCTTCCTAGTGTTTCAAATACAAAAATAGTAAGTATCGCGTCAAGGAATGTTAATGCGTTTATTGAATTGATGCTTCTATAAAGATTTTACTGATTTACTGATAAGGAATTGCATGAAGTATAACCCTCTGTGTGTGACGTTCTTGACAGGTCTGCAGTTCCTATAATCACTTGCAAAGGGGTGGACCGAGTTTACTGGAAAACTTTGGGCGGGACAAACGCAGACTTTGTGTGATGACGTAGCCATGTTCACTCATCCGTAGTCCGACATTTTTGTAACATTGTCGAAATGGGAGGTAAATCATGGAAATGATATATTTTGCGGACCATGGTCCAAGTACCCCCCTGTCTACACCCCTCGTGTTTTGGAAGTGGCATAGTACTGTGATAGTAGTTGACAATAAATACGAGGTATTTGCTGGGTACACAAAACTTTTGTCCGTTTCAAAGTAGATCAAGGGTCTCAAACTCAAATTGCTCCAGTACCGCATTATGACTGTGACGCAATAATGGCGGTACCTGAACCTTACCAGAAACAGCTTTCACATCTTCTTTCTTGCGAAAGGTATCGTTATTGTAGCTAGCTATAGGGAAATCATCTCTTGCCTTCTTCACGTTCGTTTACAACAGACCTGCACAACCCAGAAAGCTCAAAGGGCCGAATTATCAATATTTGCCGTGGGCCGCAAAAGACTACTTCATTTCGATAAGTAGATTTCGTTGTAGTGTGGAAGAAATTCTGGAAAGACAATTACTTATTCGAGACAGAGCTTTTGCAACATTTTCTACAATCGAGAAAGCTCTCGCGGGCCTGGTTTGCAAGGAACTTGCTCACTCGCTGTAGAAGCACTTTTAAACACCGGTAAATTAATTAAATAACTTAAATATTGATGATTTGAAAATTTCCAAAAAGCGTTGCGGCCCACATGTGGCCCTCGGGCCGAGTGTTTGAGACCCCTGAAGTACATAAAATAAGCACAATACATAATTCAGTTTGCATAGTAAATGTACTGTAGATACAATCCAATGATAATGTCCGTTTTTCTTATTTATTCCCTGTCTTTGTGTTGGGGGTTTTCAGAAGTGATGTAACAATGAAATGCTTGAACTACATTACTTTTTATCACAAAATATTGGGGGGAAAGATATTGTGTCTCCCCGTCCCCTGTGCGAAGGCTCAAGCTCAAGCTGATAGTGTAATTCATCCACAACCAGAACGTACGTCAAAATAGATTTTCTTGCAATAAGCATAGATGCGAGTGATGACCTGCAAAAGCAAACCAGTTTAGACCAGTTTTTGTGCTGATACCTGTTGTGTTTTTGTTTGCTTTGTTGCCGACCCTTGCTTATTGACAAGCAAGTAAACAGGTAGAGATCACTAAAGATGATTCCTATCACCATTAATATTCATTATTGAGCCTGATTTTTCTTTGGATGAGGTTTGGAAAGTAACTAACGTTCAGTTTCATCTCGCTCATTACTGAAAAAATGCTGTTTGCAAAATTTCTTCAGTAATTCTTGAGTTTTTATAAACATTTCAACAGCTTTCTGAAGCTCAAGAGTCCTTTGTTTGCGACATACTCCCGTTTTGGACAGAAGCATTTTCACAATTATGTTTTTGAAATCAGTTTGTGGTTGACCTGGCTATAGGGATTTGGGAGTTTAATTTGAATTTCGCTGGTGCCAAGGGCCAGTGATGCTTTTTCTTCCTCTGCACAACCAAACAGGTTACAAGGAAGTTGGAGACGAAAAGTGTGTTTGTCTTCACGAATTAGTATTCTGGAAACATCTTGTAATGGAAAGCAGGCTCTATGAAAAAATAGACAACAGATAGCAGCACGTCATGGGGTTCAATGTCATCGTGGAATGATGTGTGCGTATTGAAGTGGCGGTGCTCAATATCTCCGCGGTTTTGGTTCACTGCTGACAGATTATAATTCAATATTCATTTAATTAAAAGGCGAATCTGAGACACAACGCGCTTGTGATGCTGTCACATTATTTCCAAAAAGCCAACGACAATATTAAAACAGGGCAACTAACCTGCCTTCAGTCATGTTTGAATGTTTATTTTTCTGCTCCAATGCATTGAGTTTTGGTGTCAACACTTTTGATTTAAAAACAGACATAACGTAGCATTTCAAACAATGCACAAGTGCCAGTTACGGCTTACGTGCTGGTGGAAATGTCGACAGTGGAGAACATGTTTGGCCATCAAAGCTTGATGCAAGACAGGTGCTGGCAGCCATGAACTGTGCATCAGCTTTCGACACGCCTTTATTCTATGATTATTCATGGGCGGCGGTGAGCAGCGCGTCCCTGAAACAAGGTGTGGACGGGACTGAGAGTGAAGATCGGTTTCCTGCTTCCTCAGAAAACCAGACAGGCAGACATGAAAATTCAGGCCACGAGGTGACCACTGAATATTTTGTTTCACAAAACTAGTGATGGCTTTTGTTGACACTTCACTTCATTTTAGGGAAATTTTTGACAGTTCTTTCAGAAATCTGGTAACTTTTCAGGAAATGGTCACAATCTGTGTCAGAAGTCTGCTTTGTTTTGATTAAAAATACACACTATTTGACACTTTCTTCACTCATAGACAAATTATTTACTAAAAAGTCCGGTTTTTAACAACAAAATGATGACTGCGATGTAATATGCCGATCATGCTCAGTAATCACAGCCACCCTCCAATCTATTGAACCTCGGACGGCCTAGTATATATCCCCAACTGATGAATACCCCTGGAGGTAAACCGAAACTAAAACGGAAATTTCATGACTTCGCTTTTGCGTAATTTACACGGTCCACGCACCAACCTGGTCCTGTAAACTTCACTTGCTTCTTTTCNGAAAATCCTGATGTGTTAAGTTTTCTTAGTCCCGCATGCAAAAGCTCAAGANAAGCAAAACTGAGATGGAAGCACCCAAAAGATGAACATAGCGCACTGNCCCATCTCGCTGCCTCATCTTTTTGCGTTAAATATTTTGTGTCATGTTTCAGCAAATGATAGAGTTTAATGTTTTAATTAAGTTTCCTTTTGCGACTTTTTTGCAGCACAAACAGCAATTCGCAATCGCCCGCACCCCTCAAAGTGGCGGTGCTGGGGGGTGAACAATTGCTGAACTTAATTCTTCGACAGTACGTTNAACAACTGTCTGGCAAGCCATCGGAGTGGCAAACCTTCTTCGCCTTCTACGTCCTACCTCTTGGTAAGCTGTCATGTTCTCACCTTTGTTGCGACATACTGACGACAGTAAATCAAACAAAAATATAAAGTTGAGGAGGTCGTTGTTCGTTTGTCTGTCTCGATAGTTTCTTGCCTCTCGAAGGGCGATGGAGTTTCACAGTTTATTCATTACAGGGTAGAGTTGGTTGAAAGTCTTGTTGCTTTGAAAGCGAAGTATTTGTTACTCCTGAAGTCATTACTCGCTCGAAGTGAACTATTTACGCTTTTTGTGAACTTCAGANGAAAATCAGCTCCTTTCTCCTGTGTTTGCGTCATCATTGAAAAATGTGAAACACGCTGACCTTTAACCTTTGACCGCAGGGCCAAACCGCATCGCGCGCCACTTGTGTTCCTCCGACGCTCGTTACGCCGCCCTCTTTGAAACGAGCTGGAAAGACACGATAGACAAGTTGCCCGACAACAACACTTTCTCGATGAACGGGGCAGATGCGAGCACGGAGTTCTGTCAAATCACTTCCACCTGCTTCGAGTATTTATTGGATTCGACTTGCACTCTGCCACTCGCCATCGCGGAGGCCATGTTGACCTTCAGGCAGAACAGGTTTGAAGTTACATTTTTCTATGTTTTCAAAGAAAAATGTTGTTGATCTTTGACTTACGGCCCGCGAGTCAATGGTTTCGTTTGATATACAGGCGTGTAATTTGCATACAAACATGTAGTTTGAATACAAGCATACACTTTGCATATGTGGCATACAAGCATACAATTTGCATGCAGCCTGCTGAGCGGTTCGTATGAATTGCTTGTAAAAAATAACCTGTCGGAATGACTGCTGGGATTACTTCATGCACTAGACATTGACCGAATGACGTTCTTTAATTAGTTGTTATGACGCCCCGCCCAGGTTCGAACCCGGAAATTAACAGCTTGGTATGAAGGACATGAAATACTGGGTTCAAGCAACGTTTTCCAGGTTATGTGTTGCTGTTGAGCCAAGCAGTTAAGATGGGGCAGCCCTTTGCAAATGCAATGTTGGTGAGGCAGTTAGTTGGTGATTTAGATAGACAGGGTCGGAACCATCTCAAAGTTGTGTGAACCAAGTGAAGGTTTTAAGACTTTTTTAAAACACATGACAAAATAGCGTTGTGGTTCAGTTAACTCCAGATCAGCGGACCGGAACCGTTACGTAGAAACGCGCAACTGCCCCAGTCTTGCTTTTCGCGGTGGTTCTGTTGGGACTTGATGTTTATTTTCGATGAAACCAAATCTCTCGATAAAGTTACCGACCGTCGTGAACTATATTTTCATAAACTAGTCATTGAACCGTTTATGCGACGGCTGATTTTCCACTTGTTATTGCAATTACAGAACAAACTGTTCAACTTGTTCATTTCAATTTGTCTTTGCAGCTCTGACGAAGACAACGCACAGACTTTCTTGCCCTTCATATCGGTAAGAAATGCAAATTATCGTAGTAAGCAAAAACAGGCGAAAAAGTGTATCAGTAACTTGCTTTGTTCACAAATGGGTTGTTTATGGCGTCGAATAACGGGTCTGCTTTCCATGTTTAGATGAATTGAAGTTGGACTACATCGTTTGTTTAGTCATGTTCATGAGAGGCGTGCTTTTAACTTGTAACTGCGATATTTAAATCCGACTGTTGATGTCTTTCAGGACGTCAAAGTTGGTGAAACTGACGTTCTGGCTGTTTCCGAACTTGACAAGGACGACGCTACACTGCCCTCAGTGTCCAGTTCTACGAGTCAAACCTGCCAGCAGGTGTCAGCAGCGAGCGCCTCGTCACCGCCCATCACTCCGTCAATGTCGGGCCCGGTTTCTACGACGTAAGAGTTTGACACGTGGAAGCAAGTGATTGGCAGTGGTCTATTGTTGATAGATGTTACAACCCTAACTTTTTCATGAGGTTATACATCGAATAGTACAGTCATTATGTCTGTGATTCATTTTTTAATGAAAATTCTCACGTTTCGACTTTAGCAAAATGCACCTTATGTGTAACAATGCCTCCCCCCTCTCCAGTATGTGACATCACTCGCGCAATCAATGACCTCATGTCAAGGACAGTGTTGCCATCGGTGTAGATGTTGTTAATATCAGAGAATGTGTAGTTCAGACGAGCATTGTTTCTTTTTGTTACGTCACTGTTGTCTTTGTGCGTTGGACGTTGGTCTAATGAGCAAAATGATACGAAATTAATTTCTTAGACTTGTTTGCAAAGTTGTTAAAAGTGGTTTCATGTTGCATGTTTCGTACTTCAGTTTACGTTTTTCTGCTCGTCTTGAAATTAGACTCACAGCCAACGAGTGAAGAACAGCCTTGTGTTTTGTAAACTTCTCCAAAACCTTTGTTCCATTCCAGCATCAGCTCACCTTCCAATGTCGGAAGCAACTTGACAGCAACCGGATCTGACGTCAAGCTCGGTTTGCAAGTGGATTACTGGAAAGAGCGTGATGCATCGAAGTACACGCTCAAGTCGAATTTCAAATCGTTCCACGTGAGACGCTTGCCTCCCATTGGCGAGCAGACTCAAGCACCTGGATTGTGGCTTGATGTCGTCACAAAAGGAAAGAAAATCATCAGTACGTTGTTTGTTGTGAAAATAAGTTTTCCCGAAACATTCTTGCTTTCGTACGGAACAAAAATGGGTCAAATTTTTCTTCTTTTCATCATGTTAAGAGCAGGGTTGCGGGTCAGTTCCGGAAGGAGTCGGGGGTTTTTGGGTGAAGTCGGAATCCTAAGAACACTAGGAGTCGGAGTCGGATTTTTTTATCCGACTCCTACTCCGGAATTCCAACTGAATCACTTGTTACATCGCACTCATAAGTTAGGGCTCCTAACTCGTGCGTGCTTGTTGAAACGGTACAATTTTCTTTTGAAACTTATTGAAACAGATTAATCTTGCTGTGTACCACGATTTCCATTGATTGGCTGAACAAACTTCACTCACATTGTGTTGACGAGTTGGAAATTTCTGTAAGGTCGGACATTTTTCCTCCTACTCCGCAACCCTTGTTTAGGAGCGCAAAGTTTATTCTTACCTCCTTGGTGTGTACAAACCTGTTGTTGGCTCTGAATGTGGCAACGAAGGCAAGCGCTTTTTCAAAGTTGCCGGTAACGTCGTTATAATGAGGGGATGCAAAATGGGAACCAAAAAGCATTCCTAACTGTCCGGCATTTGCTTCTGCCATTGACTATTACCACCGGCATTGATTGATATGTTGAAGTATAACTCCAATTCTACTGTATTTTTCTAATTTTATCGCATTTTTAACTCTGTTTTTCGGTAAAGCTTTCACTCGAGTTCATGTCTTGGTTGGAATATGTCGCTAAATATTACTATGCAGTGAAATCGTGTTTGCAATTCAATAAATCTGTAAGAAGAATTTGGTTCCGTTATTGCGTGTTGGAATTGTGACGTAGTCTTGTTGGCAGTTTGTTGCTTCTCCCCTTGAATCGAAGCTCATCCATTCAATTCATGCTTTGCATTGTGCTTGATCGCAGTGAGACTGCCCGGCAAGAAAGCCAAAGAAAAGGAGTCGGATTCGAAACCACACATCGTTGGAAACATCAACCGTCTGCTCTGCTCATCCAAACATCAACACAGTTTACTGAAAGGTCGGTTGTTGTTGTTGTTTGAATCGAACTTTTGTGATCACTTACATCCGCTCATTTCCGAACTTGCGGAAAAGACAGAGTGAACTAAAATATATGGGACATAAGTTACAAGCGACTGTGGTCGAAACTATTTTGTCTTTTTATATGCTCGACTGTAGCGCCGAGTGCAGAAGCAATACTTCCTTACGTTTGGAGTGGCCGTGATAAGTTCGCACCTTTGCTAAACGTAATGCCTTCTTCCATGTGTTAGCAAACGCGGTGCATTTTAGCTGTACACCAGCTGTGTGAATAAGTATGCCAATTTCAAGAAGTTAATTCAAAATCTACCGTACCCTGTGAAAGATTAGAGTTTCCAAAGACGGACATCAAGTATGTCTTCCAGCATGGAAGGAGTTTTGATAAGTACTGCAAGAGCATTGTGATCTGGTCGCAGTCGATTGTACGCATCGTATCCTGCCCATAGTTAGCTACATTTGAAAGTACACCGTGGCAAGCATATGTACCAAGTTCTGTGACGTCATAATTCCCAGATTGTTAATGATGTGAGATTGATACAATAGAAGTAGACTACCTGGGTGTATTGATTCAATAATGGTTTTAATCAGGGGTCTCCAAACTTTTTTGTCCGAAGACCACAAAAGCTATTACTCAACATTGCGAGGCCGGGCATCTTACACAATGTGATTGATTAGGGATATGTTACTTTCTACCGAATCAACAAATTTCCGTAGCTATATTATTTTTCCTTATTGGCAAAATGCCTTTGCGGGCCGGATGAAATGGCTTCGCGGGCCGTAGTTTGTAGACCCCTGCTTTAAATAGCAACTGGTGCAACGTCGTGACAATCGCAAGAAAAAGCCTCGGTCGCTTGTCACAAGCACGACATGCCACGATGCAGTTGCATCGACGAACTGTTGCTTAGGAGTGATGTCTATTCACGATAACAGCCTAAGTTGTAACTTGCACTTTCTTTCTCAGTACGTATAGATGGAGTTGAGTGGCGTGACGTCAAATTCTTCCAACTCTCATCTCATTGGTCGAGCCACGTCAAGCTCTTCCCAGTGGCGGTTTTCACTCCCTGCTTGCCATGACCAACGTTGACTTAAAGTCCCATTCTGTGCAATAATAATATGTTTTTTTTGCAAATCTTCTCGTTTTACTCGCTTTGCAACACATACACATTAAAAGTGTTATCTTGCTACAATCGTCGGTCGTGACTTTAAATTTACAGAAAAAAAACGCTTTTCAAGCAAAGAAGAAAGAGCCAGTGCAACAAATACATGTGATCTGATGCACAGCTTGCAGTTGCTCTGCGGTCAGACAGCAGGTGATGACGTGTGTGGCTCTTCAGACTCGATCCACACAAGCAACTGAGTTGGTGACGTACGCCAAAGCAGTGTTTCCTGCAAGGATTCGATTTCCCAGCGAGTGTCAGGCTCGAAACATTCCTGGACTATTTTTAAGAAAACTTGGCCAGTTGGTGGCGGCGAGTGTAAACCAAGGCCGGGCAACCTGCGGTCCGCGTGAACATTTTAAATGGCCCGCATCAGAATTTTCGTATCGCAAGTTGAGTATACAACAACGAGTCAAAACGAAGCTCCATAATAACCAGGTACTTGTAATCAGGCCCGTAACCAGCTTATGGCGCCAGGAGGGGCGAAGAGCTTTCTGAGAGAGGACCAAATTTTTTGAACTGTGCCCAATGGTTGGAATTATATCCAACACAATGTTCCAGTGGGGCAAAAAATTTTCTAGGGGAGGCTGGGCCACCCCCTGGTTATGGGCCTGGTAATTACTATCTATTGACAGTAAGTCAGGACAAGTCACTCTTTCCTCAAAGCCAGCGTTCACTCTAAGGTGCGCAGTACCAGCAGACAATTTGCGCAGCGCTATCTCATTCTCGCGCACTTCGAACATTCCAAATTTGATGCTGTAGATATATCGCATGTCCGATTAGAACGCTTCACTGGTTGTGTGTCCGCAATTGCATGCGCTTAGTGCGCAACAAAACAAACATTTGCTCAGTGCAGAATGTGTTTAGAAGGAACACTGCTCATATCTGGATGGAAATAAAATTTTAGGATAAAATCAATTGATTTTGCCACTTCCCGCCAGCGATCATGCACAACTCATGCGGCCCGTGATAATAAATCGTTTCCTCGCCACTGGTGTAAATGGTCGAAAACGAGGCAGTATGAGCTTCAAACTACAAAAACCTCTCCAGAGAGAGGCGAAAGCTTTTTGGAGTTGCTACAACTTCGGTCTTCAGTGGTCCGCCGTTTAACCTGTTCACGATTTACCAGACGCCGATTTGCTTCGGTCATTTTCATACTTCCATTTAAGTATCTCAGTGTTAGTGTGACACTGATGATTGAAATATATTTATGAGCATGTTTTTTAAGGCGTTTTAGGGACCCGATTTGGGCCCCTAGAATCAGAGAAAATTATCATCGGGCCCCTAGAATCAGAGAAAATCGGGTCCGTACAGGTCTATATCGGGTACCTAATATTTTCCTTAAAAAAAAACTGTTCATGAGTGATGTAGTCGCGACCTGGTTAAAACTTAGAGGCCAAGAATTAATTTAATCCGAGACCTGAAATCTCGAGACTCGAAATTTTCTCACGTTCGCTAAAATTCTTGCAGCATATTGTAAAAAAGTATCCTCGCCACTCCAAAGCTTTATGGAATAACCTATCGTGTATTTCCACAAGGTTTCAGTGGGACACAATTGCACAGAACGCTCGATTCAAGGCGTCAGGCCTGACATTGTCTTTTCGAGGGCGCTACTGGATGGAGTAGCTGCACGAAGCTAGTTCAAGACGCCAACACTGAATTTCGTTGTTCTCCGATGAACTGCTAATGACCAAGTTAAGAACATGGTTGCAGCAATGAGTGTACATCGCCAAAGGGTACAATTCTTTTACTCCAGCCTGGACACCACGATCTTTTCCGCTCATATTACTTGCGCCATCATAACTTTGCCACGCATATGTTCCAGATTAAGCCCAAGTTGAGATAGTTGGATGAGAATCGTAGATGCAAAATCTTTGCCTGTTCTTGAAGAAACTGGAACAAAGTACAAAAATTCTTCGTGCACTTTGGTATCTTTGATAAACCGAACGGATAAACAAAGTTGCTCTCTTTGACTTACATCAGTCGTTTCATCCGCTAGTATCGAAAAGTATTTGCATTGGGAAATACCGGAAAGTATTTGCTTTTGTATGGCATCACCCATCACAGATATGATTTGATTTTGCACTCTCCAGCTTAAATATGAAGCGTTGCGGGAGCCTTTAAAAAGAGGTCAGATGTTTGCTTGTCAGCAGCCTCCACTCGCAGTCTTAAGTCAACTTTAAAAACTCCGTCGGTGCAATTAGTTTCGTTCAGTGAAAAGCACCAGCGTCTCTGTGACCCCTCAATGGTATTTCTTGGCGACCGCAAAATTCAATAATTCTGATGATATGGGAAAGAAGATTTCGATTTTCCTCGACAGCCTTCTGTCGACTGCTGTTTAAAGCATTTCGTACATCTCTGGATTTGTCGGCATCTGTCTGCACAAAGTTACCGAACATGGCTACACATATTGTACTTTATGATAGTGACAGTTTTGGTGATTATTATAATGTTCCTTTGCCTTTTTATAATTGCAGTGTGGTCCCGAAACTGATTAGCCG
>JGI24021J15306_10008937_pt1 | contig 12361 bp, 11 predicted proteins | sample Ectturendosymbi1_FD_15306 | JGI IMG/M metagenome (IMG submission 15306)
TGACAATCTGGAAAGAGAAAAATGAATAAGGTCATTGATAAAGGTTTTAGAAGCTGCCGCTTTGTTTCAACAATTGTGAAACACCCTGTATAAACTATCAGCGGTACAAGTTCGGACATCGGACGAAGATATACTCAACGCTACGACACTGCTGTTCGTAGCTGCAAAAATATCAGGCTGCGCATCAAAACATGGGAGTAAAACACGCTCATCATTGCGTCAGAGCAATTTACAACGGAAAAATGAGGCTGCGGTAATGTCTGGTCGAATAGGAGCAGTCGAGCAGAGAAAGTGTGCGGCTGGACTGGCTGGACCACACCACGGTTTGCAACATCGAATCAAATCAGGCAAGAAAACTTTCGATTTTTTGTTATGTATAGCAGTCCAGCAAACTTTTATCAGCTTTCCCTTTTCCCTGCTGAGACATTATCAAACACTCTAATGCTTTTAGATTAACAACTGCTGTTTTTGAGCTCGTGCAACAGTTTTATCATGCTGCGGAAATTGGTAATGTAGCCATTGCGGTCAGCGCATACGCTGATCAGCCATAGCAGACAAAATAAAGACAATTGTTTCGGATAAGGTGAAATATCTTCAGCATGCGTAGTGTCTTCAGCAACTACCTTGTGCATGCGTAGTGGAAGAAAGGACTGCAAAAAGTGGTGAGATGGTTCCATGATGCAGACGATAGGCCAGATTCTCACAAAATCCTAATTATTACTTATTGGCCCATTTACAATGTTCCTTAAAATTTTCTTGCAAATTTATTCCATGGTATTTGCAATAAGTCGACAAATAAACAAGCAAAAAGTACCAGAAAGCATTTAATCTCCTGTGCGCAGGTAATAAAGTTTTTATAAAATATCAAGCTCAAGGGGGGATTAACCCCAACCCCCCTTTGCGTATCCCTTGCTGGTTTGCGTGTTCTTCAAAAATGTAATTAATCAGGAATTGTTTTTTATTTTTTGCAAAAAAAAATGATACATTTCTGCGTAAAGTGAGTTGTGCAAGAAAGTGAGCAATCCATTTTTAAGAGAAAAAAATTCATCAGATGAACGTTTCATTAACAGAATAAATTAGAAAAAATCATTTTGGCAAAATGCAGGGCAAAGCTTTCGTGATGAAATCATCTTTGCAATTGAGTTCCATCATCGAAACTTCTGAGATTTTTATTTATTGGTGACTGTGATACGCTGTGTGATAATCACTTGTTGTGTCAGATGTTGAATTTCTTGAACTACAAATTTAAAACGATTTACCATAGATGATGGGTGTGTTTAGGAAAATTGTAGTAGATTTGGAGAAACACAAATCCCCTCCGGAAACACCGCATTGGTTCGAAATGAAACTTCGTTCGGTTTAATATGTGTACGAATTTTTTTGCGTCTACTACAAAGTGAGAACGAGTTTCAAGACCGCTAGAAAGAAGAATTGCACGTCAAAACATCTCCTTGTGTTTAGTACCTAAGGCTTTAGTCTTACAAACACACCCAACAACTGACAAACAATATTTTCTTTGATTTACTGGGTGTCCAAGAGATGACTCTTAGTCAGCTAAGGCATAACAGAATTACAGTAATGCAATGCAGTACAGTCCACTTAATTTGAGATATAAAAGCTTAATTCACCGACCATCAAAAATCTAGGAGTAAGTTAGAGTCTGCAACACCCGTACGCAAAGACTTTGTGCTTGGCAGGCTGGCTGGTCTGACCGCATGGAACCGTGTCAACCGGAAAAAAACAAAAAGTTAGCAGATCATCAGAACAGCATTAGGTTTTTAATTTCACCCGTTCTACTGACTTTGACCTTGTTCGGTTTAAAGCAACAAATAACGAAAATGTGAAGAAGCGTCTGTATCACTTTGACGTCCGACCGCTTTTGGGGATTTTCGAAAAAAAACGCCTAAACGCACATGGCTTTGCGCGGGAATATCTCCGCTGCTGTACGGGTTACGGACCTGGTCGAAGCGTCAAAAAACGCGACAAATCGTTTAGTCTGCACTAGAAAAAATTTTTTTTGCTTCGGGGATGCGGTTTTTTGTGAGTGACATCACAAGTGGAGGACTTTTAGGCCACCTTGGCCCATTTTGCCTGGCCCTGGGCGCCAACCGTTTGGCGGTACTATTTCGCTGAAGTTTTTACTGGAAACTAGGTTACAATCCGTGTTTTTTGATACTTTGGATGACCTGCTGGGGTTTTGGGTTCAAACGTTATGATCTAAACTAATAAAAATATTTGACTAATTAGCTAATTAGGTAGATAGTTAATTTGTTTTTTTCAGATCATAGCTTTTGAACCAGAAACGCTAGAAAGTCGATCAAAGGCTCAAAAGACTCGGACTCGGGCCTAGTTTCCAATGAAAACTTCGAAAGACTTTGGCCTAGCGGTTATGCCCTAGGCCAGGCAACCTGAGCCAAAATGACCCCAAAACTACTTCACTTATGATATCACTCACAAAAAATCCGCACCTTCCAACCAAAAAATTTTTTTCGAGTGCAATCTTGAAGACTGGCCGATCCGTTTGAGCCTTTGAACAGCTCTCTAGCGCAATCAGCGGAGGATCTATGGCATTGGTAAGGCAACCGAAAACTGCGAAGAAGGAATCATTGGTAAGGCAACCGAAAACTGCGAAGAAGGAAATCGAAGAAGGAATACATCGTACGCCGGCTCTCAAAGAAAGTTGAGCTAAGTAACTTGACCGCCTCCGATCTCGCGGAATTGGTGACAGACGAAAAAAGAAAAAAATGCATCGTTTTGGTTGCGTACCATTCGGTATATATTGTGTCACTGTCAGCTGTACAATACTGAACTTGACCGTCGTTCAGTTTACAGCAATTAGTAATAAATGTCTACAGAAGATTTAGCATGTCGCGTTACCAGTTCGCAGTATTAGTGAAATCAGCTTGTGAATTTTTTTTGAAATAGTTTCTTTTTTCAATCAGTTCCCAATAAATTTTGATCAAAATACCTCACAACTATTTAAAAACCAGTGTGTTTAGAAGAAAAGCAAAAGCATTTTTGTTTATAACAAAAATTTTTGAAATCAGTCACGGTTTTGAAAAAACTGTGACAGAATCTCTGATGAGCGATAATCTGCTGTAAACTTAGTCAATGGCAAAATACACTCGAATCATCGGTTTGGGCCCGAAAGTCATATTTGCTAAGTAAGTCAAAATATGCGCAACTGGGGAGTATCGGTGGTGTAGCAAAGTAAGCATTACTAAATAATTGACAATTCATATACTTTCTTAAAGTTTTAATCAACAACCTTTGCAACGACAGTAACTGGCGACAAAAATGTCCGTGGTTGCGAAAAGCTTTTGGTTGTCAAAATCGGCCCGAAACATGTTGACAAATTTAAAGCCGACCCGAAACCCGGGCCGAATCGAAAAAATGGCCTGTGCTACAACGCCGTATTTGATTGAGCTTTGGCGTTATTTATAATATTCCTCATTCAAGGTTACGTTCGACTTCCTGATGTCTGAAATCTTGAAATGCTGTGTTATATTCGCAACTTGCAATGCTAACCAGCTCTGCGCCTTGGACTGTTACATGGCTTTGATGAAATACATTTTTAATTTCATGCTTGTCATTCAATCGCCAACGCATTTGCAATTGCAGATGATTCCTGCCAACGTTTTCAAAACGGCGTGTGTTAACAAAATAAGCATACCGTGTGTATTATGACGAAGAAAAAGCAAAATATCGTCGGCCCTTGGCACAATCAAGAGTATTGCAGAAATTGTCACTTGCAAATGACATTTGTGTTATATGTTTGCAGGAATATACTTCCTTTTAGAAAATTTTCTTAGAAAAATGAAAGTGCTCTGCTGCTGCAGTATAGAATTCATTTGCGTAGAAATCTTCTTTGCAGGAGCATTTAATGGCTGGTCTTTTCTGACACCGATTCTCAAGATCGAAGGTTATTTCAGCTACTTTTTCCCGGAAAATGAAAGCAATGTTGCATAAACAAACGCCTTGGAAAATATTTCCCCCATATCAGCGAATGCAACAGAAGACACGACTGGAAATACTGGAAATATCACCAACCAGTACCCGACGTGTGTGTCACAAACAGAAATCTTTGGTTTAATTTACACTATTGCCAGTGTCCTGTCTGCAGTCTCAACCTTGGGCAGTGGAATCATGTTCCAAAAATTTCAAACTAGGGTATGCCGCCTTGTAGGTACAGCCCTGTATTCTTGTGGCTGTCTTTTCGTGGCAACATCGTCATTTTCAAGGGCCGAATTTGTATTCCCAGGAATGATCTTGTTAGTCTTTTCCGTTTCTTTCTTTTATGTTACTGGTGTACATTTTGTGCGTTTGCTTCCAAAGGCACGATCAACAATAATATCCGTAATGACAGGGTTGTGCTTGTCGGGAAGCACCACATTTTGGATTACGAAATTCGCCTATGACAGTGGCATAGCACTGTCCTCAATATTTTATTTTATGGCAGGCTTTACTTTTTTAAGTTTAGGAGCAACTTTCTTTCTTGCTCCAAAAAGAAATTTTCCACATCCTATTCCAAAAGCTTTGCTTATGGCTTGGCAAAGTGCATTGCATCCGAACGTGTAGATATAACTCATAATATAACCAATACTTCCAGTCCAGCATTTGAAAGCCGTGAAGAAAATTTGAGTTTCTTAGCANTGATACTCAAGCCATTCTACTGGGTGACTACAATTCAGATAATTGTGCTTCATACGCGCAACGAATTTTTCTTGGGAACGTTTGACAGTTGGTCTGCCGGTATAGCGACCAACGGAGATGAACTTGTGACGTTCACAAACGCATTTGCAATCATTTCACTCTGTGGTGGAACGGCAGCACCTGTTACTGGAATCATCGTGGATGCGTTGAAAATAAGATACGGCAAAGTTTATTCTAGCAAGTCTGTTATTGAACTGAAGGCTCTGGCTATTGCATCTGCACTCGTCAGTACGTTATCAGTTTTACTGTGTGCCTTGTTGTGCATTCCTGGAATCAGTATTCAGTATTTCTCCCTTGTGCTTTATGTCTTTTTCCGCACGTCCATATATAGTAACACGTCGGTTTCAATTGCTACTTATTATCCAGAACAAGTATTTGGCACACTGTTTGGCTTAACATTGTGCATAGCTGGTGTGATATCTTTGGTGCGTTACCCCCTGCTAAGTCTTGCTCTTCGCACGTTCGGTGGTAGCTTCACCGAAGTTAAGCACAAACGGGAAGTCATCCAACTAGTGAAGGGTTCGACAATCAGTCGTTTGAAGTCAGCACAACTACTGATCTTGAGACATAGCGGTTTCGCGTGCCATCATAAGGATGTGTGCTGTCACCGATCAGCGGCTGGCTGCACTAACTTGTTAATTACAGTACAGAATAGTGTACATATTAGTGCTTTGCTGTTTTTATTTGCATTCTTACTGAGTGATTTCAAACAGTATTCCATTCATGATTCAACGCAATGTACTTTTTTTGCGAACAATCTAACACAGTGTTTCTCAAACGTTTTTGTTCCATCGCCCATTTTTGTTCTAGATTTATCGTTGTCGCCCCCAAAGCCTTATAAAGCAAACACAAGTCAGTATTTTTAAAGAATTTTATTTAAAGAAATCAATACATAGAATGGTCTACAGTTCGGTGTGATCGATGTGCTTGGCGGCAGTCAAAAGCTTTGAAATATTGGGAGGCACTTTAGTGAGCTACAGTGGTAGGTCACCTCGCTTGTGAATCAACAATCGGTTTCTATGCTTGAGAGCATTAAGACCACAGCAAAATACCCCATTTCAACCAAATAGGATGTGGGAAACAATAGAACCCACATGGTTGAGCGTTTTCGTCCCCTTTGTGTTGTTTTGCCCTCCTACTGCCCCCTTTGTTTTTTTCGCCCCCTTGTTCCTCAAAATCGCCCCCAAGGAGGCGATTCCCCCCACGTTGAGAACCACTGGTCTAACAGTTTACACGATAGCCTGCAAACCTACATCGCAACAGTTGGTCGCTGTTTCAGCTTGCGCATGTGAACGCTCAACGCTGTTGTGCACCGTTAGTCTACGCCAGCGGTTCCCAACGTGTCCGGAACAAGATTTCTGAGGGTGCAAAATGCGAATTTTGAATGTGAGTGTGTATGTTCTCGGATGTACTTCATTTACAGTAGAACCAAGATTTATGAAAACGTGCAAGCCCCGTTACTCAAAAGAACATTATCCCGCCTAATTATTCCAGCTGACGTTACTAAGTTAACAATGTAACTTGCTAAATGCGCGAATTCCTATTTCTGCTTAACGCTGCAGTTACCACGCTGAAGATGACCGGTGATGCAATTGTAAGCGCATTGTGACGTTTAAACGTTTATACCACAATTAAGACGGAATGTTTGTTTGATGCTATATAACTCAAAGTTTCCGGTGCTCAGCCATGCAAAATTACCAAAAAATTGGTACAGAATTCCTTTCTATTCTAATGCCCTTTACAACAACGTATTTGTGCGAATCTGGATTTTCCTCTCTACGTCATTTGATAAACAAGTATCGGAATCGTTTGAACCCCTCGAACGATTTGTGTATAGCTCAGAGAAATTGTGTGCCAGAGTGTGAGCGGATAATTTCAGGAAGCAACAACACAAGAGTAACAAAAGGTTTGTTTCTAATGAGCAGTAAGATATGAAAGGAAAGTACGACTTTAGCGTTTTCTTTTGTGTTGTCAGTAGCCTATGCATTACGAGTAATAATTTCAAAAATGAAGATACTGTAAAATTGGGCTCTTTGTGATTTCTACGTTTTGTTTATAAAGAGGGGGGCAAACGTCACTTTATTTTTGTGAAAGGGATGTCAGCTTCAAAAGTGTTGGCAGTCTTTCGTCTACACCGAACAGTTTAACTTTACACTGTTCTCATTTCACGTTAAAGTGTAGTAGCGATTTTGTTGCATATCCGAATATAATCGAAAAAGGAAATCAACTTAGGGTGCCACTGAAGAGTTCTTAACAAAGTTGTGAGAGCCTTTTCTTTCGCTCTGCGTTTGCTTGGCAACTTCAAGACGTCAGGTCCCGTAGTTGAGAGACGGACTTGTGCTCCTGCAACAAACACGTTGACGCCTAAACTAGTAAGGATCTCTGTGGAAACGTAATTGGCCGACGACCAACTCAGGGGCGGATCCAGAAGGCGACGATTGGGGCCATCGGCCACCATAAAAACCGACGAAGGTAAATTTTTTCACCTTGATTTATTTTGCCTCTATTGTTTTGTCACAATAGTGTCGTGAAGTATACAGCATCTCTTTTGCAGAAGTGAAACCGTAATGAGACTTGATAACCAAATATTAGTGAAATCGCCCCCCGACTTACCTTACTGGCTGGATCCGCTCCTGGACCCATTATATCCGGTTCCGCACCACCACAACCCTACAACAGCATGACAACCATTAGAACAAGTTTGCGACCAACTTATAGTTTTCACACCGCCTGTCGTATTTCTATGTGAATACAACCTTGCAACCTGAAATTTTTATCATTGAAATTTGAGTGAGCACTGGTGCAGGAGGCGGGAGTGCAGGGGGTTCAACCGCACTCCTAAAAGTTTTGATTTGGTGGAAATTCGGGCAAAAACCCTTAAAATGCGGAAAAAATGTGAGGAAATTTGAGCAAAATATGTGTAAACCTTTGCAAAATTGCTGTATGTGCGTTGATTTTACAAAAGTGGCACCCAAACTGAAAGTGACGATGTTTTTTTCATGGAAAGTCATGTTTCAATTTAGTTGTTTTTGGACAAGTTAGGAGAAGTTTGGGAAAACTTGGGTGAAATTTGGGCAAAAAAGGTGCTTGAAGTGCCTTGATTTGAAAAATGCGCCAAGTGAAATGCTGTTGCTTTTTGGAGGTCTTTTTCTTTGGATTTAAATCGGGCAAATTTGCAGAAATTTGGGCAATATTTCTTCGCACCACCCAAAATTTATCTGCTCCTACACCTTTGTGAGTGAGTATACAAATACAGATACCCATCGAATTCTTCACAAATTTGAAAGTATGTTCTAAATGCAAGGATTGAATTCGCAAGATTGTCAAGTCGGTGAAGTTGGAAATATTGTTAACAAACGAAGTTCTTCCTACATTATGCAATAGAACTATGACATTAAAACCTTATTTGCAAGCAAGCAAATAAACATCAACATGTTGCGTGATGTCCGCAGGTATTGCTGGAAATGCACAGTTCAATAAGGTTACAAACCTTTACAAGTCCCATCTGCAAAATAATTTTGTTTCACTTGCCAAGTAGAGGAAGTAAAATGAACATGGTCTGTGTCAATGGTAACTACATTCCCTTTATTCTCTGTTCAGGTTTTCACAAAAAAGTGAAATGTAGATTTTAACATTTTCTAAGAGTTGGACTTTGCGATTCACATTAGTGGCGTGCAACGTTTCAAAAGCAAAAAATACCAGCGATGCGACTGGGGTCATCAAACGGAAAGCCTGTGTCATTTATTGAATTGAGTGTTTCAAGTTGTTTCAGAATCAACACTACGAATGCCGACACAATTTCGCAATTATCATCTACATTCTCCTAAAAACGCTGCTTTCGAACTTCGCCACGTCATCAAAAATAACTGACAGTTTAGTTAAGCTCATCATTACAGTGAAGGATGAGCCCCAGAATGTACAGACAGATACGGAATAATACAGAATAGTTTTTTGTATACATGATTCAGCCACGCGATAGTGTCTTTGTCATCAGTTGAATGCCCAAATATAAGCAATACATTAAAAGCGTGCATTTGAATTAGAAAGAATTCTGCCTCATGTAACTTCACGTTTGGCTTTGTAGATTGTAGTTACCAATTGAAAACCACCCAAGACGAAAAACGAAAGCTCAATTTTTGCGCAAGTCATGAAACAGCCAACCGCCCAGGGACACTTCTACAGGGTTGGTTAAACATTCAACGGATCCGTTTAGCAAATGAAGAAAACTCCTCATACTTTTCAAAGAATCTTCTGAAGAATGCGTAGCATTCTCAAGATAGTCAAATCTGCGGATTTAAAAATGATGCTAACAAAGAGAAGTTTCCTCGACAATGCAGATCAACATAATTATGAAATTTAACCTGGCTTGCCACAAATCTAATAAATAAACGTCAGTACACGGAGTGATGTCCACAGTATTGTTGCAAATATAAAACTCAAAAACGGGTATAATACAAATATTTACATTGGCCCATCTGCAATATCATGATTTAGTTCCATTTGGCACGTGGTAGAGGTAATGTGCGCATGGCCTACTGGCCTAGTGCCGAAACTAACTTCATTAACTTCGTTCTTTGTTCAGGTTCCCTGTACAGAAGGTGGAGTATGTTGTTTATATTGTTTTCTAAAGGGCTGAAGTTGCTGTAAATGTTTGCATGGTACAACGATTCTAATGTAAAAAATCTTATCGATACGTGGCAACTGATCTTTTGTCGGTTACACAGGTCGTTTTTGACAATAAATCGACATTTACAGTAGTAGATAATCTCCGTTTTCAACCTTCTTTAAATTAAGCTATTTTTTAAGCTACTCAAACAAAGCTAGGATGATTTGATAAAGTACTGTAAGTACTCTCCACAATCGGGATAAACAAGAAATCGATCAGCAAATTTTTAATGAGAAGTCGATTTCACGTGTGATTTCGCACTGTCAGTACTTGCAAGCAAAGCTTTGCATAAGCTTTTTCTTTGTCCCTTCGATAAATTTTTTCTTCTGACCGCAAAGATTTCAAGTAATGTGGAACGTGACACCACGCTGTACTCTCATCATAGGCTATGCGACTGACAAGATATTTAACCAATGCACAAGGTAACACTGCACAACTGAGGGAACAATGAATCTTACAGAAAGAACGAGGATTCGGAAGGCAAGAGCTACACATTGATATAGGCGGAAGTGGTGGGCAATGATGGAGGTCTGTACATCAAATGCAACTAGAAAAAGAACAGGTAACATAAGATCAAACTTGCACACAGGCCAAAATGCTGGCAGCGTTTCCCCTGACCATAGCAAGGGACAGACGCTGGTGGAGCCACTGGCGCTCCCTGGGGTCACCAGACGCATCAACAAGTTTCTTTGTAAGACCACTCAAAATGGGGCAGTGGACTTGCCATACACACCAGTGGTCTCAATTGCAACTGGTTGAAAGCGGTAATTGCTCTGGAGGTCATGATATTTTTGGCATTTTGCGGCCTCAGCTTTTTTGGCAGCAAAACCAGCCTGTCTGGCAGAGTCTTTATAGTGGCCCTGAGCAAAAGTGTCCACAACTGTTGCGTCCCACACTAGGCTTAGGCCTCTGTACCTGGGGCCCAAAGTCAGGCCATCCGGCCTCCTTCCATCGTTAGTCAGGCCGACAGGCTCCAAGGTAGAGGGGAGACGAATGCGGGTCAATGACCTCTTGAGGATGGAGTTGATGGCTAAATGTCTTGGGAAAAGGCCTGCATTTTTAGTACAGGAGAGGCCATGGATCCCCAGCTCATCAACCATTTTGTCACAGCGGCATTTTTTCCTCTCAAAGATTTTGGCACCAGTTCGGAGGGCAATCGCAATACGGAGCTCATCAGGACTGAGCAGGTTTCCGACGCTGGCAATTGGGAACGCTTCTGACCAGGCGGCAGTGTGGCTCTCTTGTGCAGCAAGTAATCTGCAGTGGCTCCAAGGGTTATTGCTGTTTAGCAGAGATTTGAGTGCATCTCTGCAGGCGAGATCATCCCAGACTGCTTGCATTCCCTTTTGTAGTGGTGATAAATCATGGCGTTCGGACCAATCGTCAATTGCATCGTTTACATCCCCATAAGGTATTTCCAGGTTGAGAGAGGGAAGCAAACGGTTGGCGAGGCCCTTACAGGCATGAGACGATGACAGGAAACATGGCAGGGACAGGTATGCCGCAGAACGAAGGCCCAGGCCTGCATGATTGATTGGTAGGGATGCTTGTGACCAGTTCTTCACCAAAAGACACACTGCATATTTTTTCCGTGTTGGTTTTTATGGCTGCGTCGAACACTTCGAGCTCCTCTTTGTACTTGAAGCTTGGTGCATTTCGCAGTAGGTATGCGTTTGGGGATTGAGAGACAGTTTTTCAATATGAAGAATGCTTGATGTGGCTCTATTAGCTCAAGGTTTTCAATGATGTGGTCAAGCATTTTAGTTTGTCTCTAGATGTAGTGGGGCGGAATCCTGATGCAGAGGGGATCCTAATAACTGCCATAGATTGGGAGCAGGGATTGAGATGGATGGGAACACATCTTGGAAAAGTTTTGTTTGGGACCGCTCTTGGCTGGTTGTGTGGTTGACAATAAGCAGCTCACACTTGGAGTTAGAAAAAGTCTAAGACCAACTGGCTAACAATTTATCAAAGGAACAAAGAAAGGCGGAGGCATCGCACTGTATAGAAAACATTCTCAAAGTTGTGCGCATCGCTCTATATAGAAAACAACTTACAGAAAAACTAGAGCATTTAATAGTGCGCAGCATAATGTCGCCTTTTAGAGGGGCTAGCGTGGGTTTACATGTGTGTCAAAATAATAAGCAGTACTGTTTACTGATAACACTACCAGTATTATATCAGCTCGTCAGCTTATATGCTCATTATTTGGTTTGTAGAATTACGGAGTCCTTGTGTGAACATGCGCATATTTTCCAGCAACCCGTGATGGAAATTGTCGGCACAAGCCAAACAAATTTGCCTGGAATACAATAAATGAATTGAAATAAAATTACGATAAAAAGTATGGTTGGTACATGTGGCAAGTTTAATTAGCTTTAACATAATTAAAAACGAAGTAGAAACTTCCAATCAAAGAAATAAGCAGCTCTGCGCAGTACCGTTCGCACGTGGATGCAGCAAGTAACCAAAAATGAACCTTCAACACATTGCAGTAGTGCAGGCTTGCTACCGTAATCGCCCAAAGCAGGTCGTTGCGCGTAATGAGGGATTGCATTCGGCGCAGCGGAAAAGCAATCATAACAATTAGCCGACGGACATAACGCAATTACCACAATCTCCCCACGTAAATAATACGCATGTACAGTTACACAGACTCAGGCATTATAAATAATAATAAATACACGCGTTGCACTATTGGTAACAGTCACGAATAAACAATCGGTCCCCCATATCAGGAGGTCTCCTTTTTCTCCCGGATCTGCGCAGAATCAGAGTAGGCGACAATTCATTACTTGTTGAACTTAGAATCAGGTTCAACGTCGTTCATTGATTTGCGCTGATCAGCATCAGCTGACGGTACTGTTGCAGCCTCTCCGGTGGTGTTGCGTTGATTGTGTGGTTCGCCACGAACGGGATGTGCGTGAAGAATAACACCATTATATATGTGGAGCGAGCAAGCAATAGTAAGAGAGATTGCGA
>JGI24021J15306_10008939_pt1 | contig 12361 bp, 10 predicted proteins | sample Ectturendosymbi1_FD_15306 | JGI IMG/M metagenome (IMG submission 15306)
AGCGAAACACTTTGGCCTAGTGGTTGGGCCCTAGGCCAGGCAACATGAGTCAAAATGACCCTAAAACTACTTCACTTATGACGTCACTCACAAAAAATCTGCAACCCCCAACCAAAAAAATTTGTTTCAAGTGTAATCTACTAGACTGGCTGATCTGTTTGCCCTTGAACAGCTCTCTAGCGCAATCGGCGGAGGAGCTAGGGCGTTGGTAAGGCAACCGAAAACTGCTGTTTTTTAGGCCGAAATCGAAGTACGAATATATCTTATGCCGGTTCTCAAAGTGTCAACAACTGGGTGAAAAAATCACCATGAAGCTAGTGTTAAATAAATGTGATATAAATGTATTTCTAGTTTGTGAGTGCTTGGTGTTTGTTACCAACTGCCTGCTATGTGCTAACACCTCAATAGACCTATGTTCCAGGTTGTAGGGATTAGCTTGTCTATAACTCTGTTGTAGCGTCTATGAATAACTTTGAAACTTGTCTTTGAAAATTTCATATGGAAGAACCCTTGGGCAATGTGTAAGTACCTTTTCCATTGTGTGTTTTAAAGTGGTTTGTGTTTACTAGCAAGTAACACACATTCTTTAGTTTGTCAGAATTTCTTAACACCTTCTGCGCTGGCTTTATTTATCTTAAACTCTTTTACGTCTGGTATGTTTCGGGCATTTCGAGCCAAAGCAACCGCATCGCACATGGCTTTGCACGAGTGTAACTCGGGCACCAAAAGTGGTAGAGAGCTGTTCAAAGGCTCAAAAAACTAGACTAGTCTTGTAGTTTGTAACGAAAAAAAAATTTTTTTTTGGTTGGGGATTGCAGATTTTTTGTGAGTGGCATCATAAGTGGAGGACTTTCAGGCCGTCTTGGCCTACTTCACCTGGCCCTGGGCCCAAACCGTTAGATGGTAGTTTTTCGCTTAAGTTTCTGTTGGAATCTAGGCTACAATCCGAGTCTTTTGATACTTTGGATGGCCTGCTGGGGTTTCGGGTTGAAAAGTTATGATCTAAAGTAAACTGGCTGGTTGACGAATATATCGTACCTGGATTTCGGCCTAAAACCAGCAGTTTTCAGTTGCCTTGCCAACACCATACCTCTGTTGATTGCGCTAAAGAGCTGTTCAAACCCTCAAAAGATTCGGCATGTCTTCTAGACTGCACTTGAAAAAAATTTGTTTGGTTGGGGATTGCGGATTTTCCCTGAGTGATGTCATAAGTGAAGTAGTTTTTAAGTCATTTTGGCTCATGTTACCTGGCCTGGGGCCCAACCGCCAGGCCAAAATATTTTGCCGAAGTTTAGTTGGAAACTGTGCTCGAGTCAAGTCTTTTGAGCCTTTGATGGACTTTCTAGCGTTTCTGGTTCAAAAGTTATCTAAAATAAACTTTCTGGAATATTGATTGAAAAGTGTTCTTTTTTTTATCAATTCAATGCAAAATCAGGCGTGATTGACCAACTGACACACAGCGATTGACTGGTTGACTTGTTGGCCACCCCTGTTATAGGTGAACTGATGTTATAGGTGAATTCTACTGTACAAATGATTAATCTAAATGTCATAAAATCATGTGTCTGCAACCAAAGCTTCTAGTTTGTAAGTTATTTCTGCAATTACCACAAACACCGTTAAAGTAACATTTACATGGAAAGTGTATAAAATTGTTTAACTGTGCTTGTGAAGACAATGTGAAGAAAGTAGCGCCATTCATTGCAACTCATTGTAAGATGACCATTTTGCAAAAGTTGTGGACTTGATACCAATTTAAGGATGTATATAAATTGATAGGTTTGGAGCACTAACTGTCAAAAACTTATATATCTGTAACTGATTTTATCACAGGTCATGAACCAGGTTCAGGAAGGCATCCTGACATTTCGTTTTTGTATAATTGGAGTTTTTCTTTTTCAGGTCTTTCAAAGGAGGAGGTATGTTTATGTATAAGCTAAAACTTTCTAAGTGCTGTTGCATTACTGATTTAAATCTTATGTTTGCTGTTAAGTGCTCATTGTTGGTTGTGTGAATACAATACATGTGCAATCATTTTTTAGCAACTCCAACTGTGACTACCAAGAAAAGTGCTGCTCCTGGAAAGAAAAAGGTGCATTGAACTGCTATGAAAATTATTGGTGTTGCTAATTAATTTTTGATATTTTTATTGTTCTGCAATTCCTCATCTGGACTGCAGGTGTATATTTCAAGACTTGATAAATTAACACTATCTTTTGTATCTGTCTATGGAAAGAAATATTTTCTCAGCAAAGAATCAGACACTAAGATCTTACAGAGTATATATTTTGCCCATTAAGTAGGCATCATCGGCTCTTATTCAAATAGAATCTATCTTTTGTATCTTGACGATGATGTTATCCTGCTACATCAGTTTGTTATGTTTGCATTCAGGTCATAAGAAGATTGGTGAAAAATGCAAAGACCGGTGAAATTATAAAAACTGAAATAGTCCGAATTGATAGCAATGGTGAAACAACAGTTACATCCTATCCTGCCGGGACTCCTGTTCCAAGCCTTGGCTCTTTGCAAGCAACAGGTTGTGGTTTCCTTATGGTTACCTTTTAACTGTTGTTTGAAGCTATAGTGTATTAGTAATGCTCTCGCTTTCTATACCCCACTGCATAAAACTATTTTGATATTTTTAGGCTATTAATTTTTACACAACTGCAGTTGCTAAATCTACTTGAACTTATGGAATGAATAAACTGTCTGATGTGTATGGTCATTTTTTATATGGCAAAGCATTGTTGCAAAAAGTACACAAACTTCAAGGAATTTTTTAATGAAAAATAGTTGGGCTTTCTGTGCTAGCCAGAGATCAGATTTTTACCGAACAGGTCCAAAGAAATCTGATAAACGACTTGGTGCTAAGTCACAAGTTTTATGCACTTCGCTGTAGTAAGCTTTTATCATTGTGAATGTGGTTGCATCAATAACAAGCAACATCATTAACTGGACACTGATCAAACTTACGCAGATACCCTGACCACTTCATGTTATGTGGTGTTTTTTTTGTAGGAAAAAATGTCTTGCTTTTCAAAGTTGTTCATCTCAAATTATCACAGTTTTTATTTTAATAATGCTACACTGCTGCATGAAGTTGTTTGCCAATCTTTGATTGTACCGTTTCATTTAGTTTCAAGCATTAAAAAATATTTTCTAGCTCTAGAAATTTTCAGCAACTTTTGATGTAGCTTGTACTATGTAATATCCCTGATGTACCAGGCATTTATGCAATTGTTTTGCAAAGACAGAATTTGGCAATGTTGCATTAGGTCTGACCCCAGCTCTGACCAGTTTTAACAACCCTGTCATTTGTCAATACTCACTGATGTGGTCGGTGAAAACAATATTTCAGTAATAAAGGACAGCATATTTTAAGCACATCATACACTTATCTTGTTTTTCCCATGCGTGGTGAAATGCAATTCTAGTAACTTGTTGGTGTCAAGCCACTGACCTAATGGTCATAGGGCATTGTGATTAAGTGGGCATTCTTTAACTGCTAAAGTCAAACTTCTCATTATTTGTGTTCGGCCTTTTAAAACATTAGATTCAACTAAAGTTAGTGTTTAGTTGTTTGAAAAAAAGAATCCAGTTATTATTAAAAGAAAGTGACTGATCAATATTTCCCTAAATTTGAGACAGATTTTGTCATCAAGTTTTGTGGCTAATGGGAACAGACATTGTCAGTACATCATGCACAAGTCTATTGCTTATCATGACCAATTTTGTCAACATGCCTTGTTGATAATCAGACATTTTGTAAAGTTTCCTTACGTGTATATATTTTTATCAAAGCACATAACGTCAAAATCAAAAAGCTGGCATGAAAGTAGCCTTCCACCGAACTAAAAAAGCCATCAATTCTGTGAGGGTATATGAATGCATTTTTACCCTGTTTAATATTCAACACTTGCGTATCTTTCACATATTCGTCATGTGGTTAAGGCACTGCAAGTAATTTTGTGTAAAGTGGAGGTAAAAATAAGAACCCAGAACCACTCAGATATTGTAAAAAGAAGACTAGTGGAGATAACAAAAGTTCATGGTACTGTGATCAATGAATTACTAATACTTGATATGAAAGTTGGCAAAGACAGGCTTCAGTTAGTTTTCAGCAGCTAAGTGTTTTACATTTTTGCAATGTCCAGTGTTCACAATCTTTTTCAGTTGTTTTTTTGTGGTGAACTTGTTTGTCCCGGTGGAGCTGATTTTAGTGTCTTGCACATGCAAAACTACCAAATGTGTTTCTTAAATGACTTTGTTGTCTGTGGTAGCTGAAAATCATCAGAGTGACCCCATTAAGCCCAACATCAGGCAAGGGTTGGTGTGGGTAAAGATGTTGCTTTGTGGCATAACGGTTTTATTTTGTGTACTGGTTTCAGTTGACTTGTAAACATACTGTGCCATGAATAACTGCTTCATTGGCTGGAGTTGGTAGTTGAATTGTACAGTAGATTTGCCTCAGATAACGCAAATAAAAATTCTTTAAATACAAGGAAAATATACAACAAATCAAATTACTTGTGCCAAGATATCATTATTAAAATACTGTCTTCGTCAAACTAAATTGTTTGTAGTATTTCAAAACGTCAATTTCATTAAGACACAGTAAGCAATCTGCAGAGTTCATTCAGTGTGATGTTTGTCAAGTATGTGTTGACATTGTAGCTCGTTAGCATACTCTGCAGGAGCATCAGGATCCAAGCAAATTCGATCCACCTCATCGGAAACTCTTGGAAAGCCACAAGCTGATATGCCAAAAGAACCTTCCACTGGGTATGGTGCATATTTTTGTATTTGGAGTGTCAAATCATAATTTTTGTTTTGTCCTGGGTTTATTTTTTTGGTCAAAGACAATTTTTTTAAATGACCGAAAAAATTTAAAACAATTCGATCATAATGTTCGAAAAGGTAGGTTAGTGAATACTGCTACGGCGAGTTTTGGGTCTCAGCGAAAACAAATAGGTTTTGTCAATAGTTCTTTGGCTTTCAATCTTGTTTTGCCAAGTCCTTTGACAATGGCCTTGTGATGCAACTTCTTCCAAACAGTGTTCAGTAAGTTGTTAAGAAGAAATTCCTTTGCAGGGATAGATTTTTCACTTGTGTGTGAAACAACAGTGGGAGGCTGGTATATGGTGGCCTGTTTGCATCATATACCGTAAATTTTTGGTAATATTTAGAATAATCGCTGTCAACATTTGTTGTTCACAAAAAAATCCAAAATTTTTTTTTAATTGTCTTCGCTTCAATTTTTCACAAAAAATTTTGTTTTTGGAATAAATTATATCGACTGACAATTCATTGAAACTGAACAAAAAATTGATTTTCTCAAAAAAATTCAAGAAAAATGATTGTGACAAAGTTTGTTCACTTTTCAAAAAATTATCAAGTTTGCCAAGTCCAAATCTGCCAACTGAGTATTTCCCATCGATGTTTGTGAGTTAACTGCACTCCAAATCAGGTGTGGCCAAACTTCTTTGGCCGAATTCGCGACTGCCTGGCCACTGGACGGCCGGATGCAGTGCGATTTACGTAATCTATGCAAAAATACAGTAGGTTGTTAAAGTGTACTGTAGTACATCAATAACAATAAAATCACACCATTTTGTTTACATTCTCAGCTAATGCTGTTGCACTGCTGTCCACAGTCGGAAACGTGGTGCTTGAAAAAAATGTGCAAGGTATTTGGCGGGCCGCAGTTTGGCCACCCCTGCTCTAAATTGAAAATTTCCGTTTCAAAAATGTTCTTTCAAAAAATTATTTCAGTGAAATTTTTTGACTCGTTCTATTTTTAATTAAAACAAAATTATTACATGGCCTAAACGGGCCACCATACTGGTGTTTGTTGATGGCGGTGTCGCAGTGCCTATCTGGGAAATCGCTTGTGGTTGCATAAATGTCCCTTGACTTAAGTTATCATCTGGCGCAATTTCAAGTTGTCATCACTGAGAGGCTTGAATAGTTTTAATTGTTATGCTGTTGGTGTGGGTGCCTCCGGGCGTGCTCCTGATCAAGTGTTATTTTGGGTTCGATGGATGGAAGCAATGTCTGCGTTTATTAATATTCTTCGTAATTTTTTTCTGCATAAAGATATTAAATATCACTTAAGTGTACTCTACGTGTCTTTCTCTTTAGTGCAGGGGTTCCCAACCTAGCGTACATGTACATTACGGATACATGTGTCAATCTGAAGGGCATTTAAGCTTGGCAATGAAAGGGAAAAATGTATATATTTATACAATACACATGTATCAATTAATATTATTTTCAAAAATCATATGCTTATTGTTAAATATATATATGATTAGTCATCAATAATTAATTTGGGAGAAGTCGATCTATGCCGTAGACAGACTTTAGGGCTACATGCTCATCTGTCCAAATGCTGAAAGGATACATGTCCAGGCAAAGGTTGGCAACCCCTGCTTTAGTGTTTGAAGACGTTATTCGCGTGATTTCCGTTCCTTTGTATCGTTTTTTTTTCACGAGAGCAAAGTGCCTGTCGAACTCTGTCAGTTGTGCACGGTTCGCTTTTTTCAGCGTTCGCATGGACATCGGACCGAGCGTTCCGACCAATATTCGCGGCATCGACGATTTGCTCGATCAAGAGAGCAAGTTGCTGCAGAGCACGAAGAAGGCGGACATTGTGAAAGAGCAGCCGAGCAAAAGCCAAGTGAAGAAGGTTGGTTTGGTGTTTTCAAGTCCGATGGTGCATCGGCTGTTAGCGTTTCTGAAAGATTTGCACTGTCATGCCGGAATCGATGATTAGTACGAAAAAAGTTCGCCGCAAATTTGAGAAATCATCATCAAATGCAGTTGAAAGTAAGATGCTTAAAAAATTGAAACGAAAAGCTGTCAGAGATGCGACTTGGTGAAACAAATGTAGCGGAGTGTGAAAGTGTAGCCGGTGGCGTTGAAAGAATGGTGTGTGCATAATAAGGGTGCGCTCTGAGTTAAAAATGGCGCCTATGTTTTGCGCAACATGTGCACGAGTCTCGACATAACTGTTTGCGAACGAGCCCATTGCACACATGAACAGGAGAACGAGGAAGGTTTGGAAAGTGCGCTAATCAACTTGATGAAGCGAAAGCGCCATCGCGATCCGAAAGGCCGGCGACGTGGACTCGTTGCCAGCACCATGTCTCGAAGGGCCGATTCTGACGAAGAAGACGGTGGTGAGTTGTGCTGCGTTGTTGACGGTGTCTCTGCCGCTTTCTTTTACCTGCTGAAACAGTCCAGTGGCGTAGCCAGCCTAAAATTTTGGGGCGGGGCAATATGATTGACCTTAGGCGAGCAACAGTATTTTTGTTTGGGACGCCGCTTCTCAAAGCACGAAATGACCACATTTGCTAAAAATGGGGGTTTGCAGGGGGCCATGACTCCCCTGGCTACGCTTATGACACAGTCACTTAGCAATGAATAAAAGTGAAATAGGGGTTGTCAAGTGCTTCGCCACTGAAATTAATGACATTTTCACTATCTCGGATGGTGTATTTTGTTGTTTCTTAGAAACAGCTCAAACCTAATTTGATGAGCTTTCGGTTGTGCTGCTAAATTGTGCACTTTCATACCATTCTTGCAGGAGAAAGAATGGATGATTATGGGGAGGATACGGATTACAGAAACGTTCCCAATCCTAAGGAAGTGGTGAACGAGGAAGAAGAAAGCAGGAGGCGACGGGAAAAGCACAGGTAAAAATGATTTCTGCCCCTTCCGCCCGGAAAGGGTGTCGTGGGAAGTTCACAGATTTAAACTCGCTGGAGGTGTTAACAGAATCAATTTCACTTTTGGTCAAGTACAGAACATGACTTCGAAAAAATGGTCTTGTGAGAATAAGGCCCAATGAGGGGTATTAAGTGCGCCTTCACAGACCGAGGTCTGGAAAGGTGGGTCTTTGACATGCGCTTGCAGTTCATCAGATGAAACGATTGGCACCATCCGTTGCTTAAATTCCAAGGCCTGTGGAATCAGTCTCCAAATCGACCGACTCCACGGGTTATGTTTCGACTCCGAATCCACCGGAGAGCGAGACTTTATTTTGAAAAGGTTGATTTTTCCACATATAAATTGTTCGATCTTTTAACGGCGATATGTTAATTCACTTAGTGGAAGTTTTTAAAAACCCTGCTCGCACTTTGCAAACACTCATATCCGAGTCAGTCAGTATGCGAACCTGTAAACACCAATTAAAAGAAAACCTCTACGCTTGTATCTTCTTGCATTGGGTACCAATACAGCGCCGTTGACTAACTCGATGAATCGAAATTTAAGTACTTGGCCATGTGCAAGTAAGGACAGTTGTTCAAGTCATACACTGAAGTGCTATTCATTATTATAGTCACGTAAAAAATATAAAGATGCAATGAATGGCTTGCAAGTATTTCACGAAAAAAATTCGTTAATACTTCATAAAAAATGGCAATCGTGATGAAAACGAAATGTACCTCAATAACATCGACAGATCAGAATGAAAGCGATGTCTGACCGCTTCTCCAACTTGTTTTTGCAGGCGACGCCACGAAAAGAAATCTCATGGTGATGGTTACGAATTAAAGAAGGTACGTTTGATGCGCTATGCTCGTTAAGGCTGTTCAGTCGACAAACGTTGCTGCATTCTAACAGTTTTAACACCTCTTAGGCTTTCGGTTGTACAGCACCCGCCACTCATACCGCTCACTAAAGTGCTGCTGCCACTTGAAAGGGACCAGTTTTTACCAGATTTGACAATCTCATAGCACGCAAACTCAGCTGATCACCGTTGTAGACTGACTGCTGAGAAGTGCAGTTGAGTCGCGTACTTTACATCCACAAATGTCGTAATGCACCCACACTTAATAAATCCTAAGACTGTTGTTACGTCATGCCAAATTGACAACAACGCTTATTAGTATCCAGGTTTAGTTCGCTATGTGTTCAACTCTTGTTGACATGTAATCTGAAAAAGAAAACTATAATTGTTATTCTCGCCTTGGTGAAGCTTATTTTCAAAGGTTGGATACTCGTGGAATGCGGCAATAGTTAAATTTGCCTCTATCAAAAAAAGGTAAAATGTCTTTTGGATGGTTCGGATGTCCTTTACCGATGCAGGGGCCGTATGTCGCTTAGCCATTCGTGCCACAAAACCTCTGCAGATTGAACGCAGTGTAAAGAATATTCACAATGAACGAGAAATTGCGCCGACCGAGTTGCACAAGCACACCAAATAGCATCCTGAGCGTGTTGCTATGCTTGATAAGGCAGAAACTCTGGCCTTCGGTCGTGAGTGAAAGCGTTTGTTTACGTTAGAGCAGTGATTCTGAACCTATTCGGCCCATGGACCATCTTTTTTTAGAAAATCCCGGTGGAACAGTTTGCTTATTTGCTATGCTGACACCACATGAACGTGAACAACTAGTTCGAAACTGTATTGCACATAGGTCAGTGAAAGTTCTGTCAAGGATTTATGTCAACCACGTTGACAATCACTGAGTTAGAGACTAGAACATAGTCTTACGTTAAGCATCGACGTGTCGTCTACGTCTCGTGCTCACCCAACAGTTGTGTTCGAGCCCATGGTTGCTGATAGCTTCTCCCGATGCCAATTTTGCGTTTTCTTTCGTTCGTGCCAATCTTGATACCAAGAACACAAGACCAATGCTAAACACCGGTGCGTTACCCACGTCTTCCTGTTAAACGTTGGTGTGCGAGTTGGCAGCCGATCGTATACTTCCTCGTTTCCACCTTTGTCTGCCGCATTTGTGATTGACACGCGCCATTCTTGCTTCCTTTCTATGTATGCTGCTATTCGCGTGGTTTGCGGATGAAAAATTCCATTCATTCATTGGTTTAATCTTTAATCTTGTTGACGATGAGGACAGATGCATTCGATTCTAAGTGTTCAACAACATTGAACACTTTTGGTTTAATCTTGCTGACGATGAGGACAGATGTATTCGATTCGAAGTGTTCAGCAACATTTGTATGCGACCTGCTTGTTTTTCGTTACTGGCGATGCAACTTTGGCAAGTCTTTCAAATTTCCGCCTGCTGCTAAAACAAAAAAGAGAAGTGAATACTGATTTTTTCACGTCCATCCGTCCCACCTAACGCAACGACTCATTGGACGGCTCGCAAGCTTCGGATTTATTTTCAGGGGGACAGCCGGCTGTCGGAAAGTCACCAACTCGATCCAAAAGCCTTCGAACCAGACGAGGACCAGGAGCTGCATCCTTTGGAAGAAGCAGAGCTATTGGCCAAGAAGATGCAAACCCTCAGTCATTGTGAGTTGCTGTATATCCCGCCGAGTATGTTTGTGTACAAAACATATTTCGTTGATAGGACTTGTTTAAAAAATTAAAGCATCTGATTTTGTGGGGAAACGAAGGCCGATGTTAATTCTCTGATATTTGAATATTAGCTTTTCGGCAATGACTTTCCAACTTTTCAGTTAAGTAACGTGAAGTATTTCGAACGACGAAATGGGCACTGATTATTTTGCAAAGTGTGTTATTACCCAGCGAGAGGCAGCATGTGACGTGGTTGAAGTGTGTGTTGGAAAACTCCAATGAAAATCAATCTTGAGCATTTACGCTCTGGTATGCCTAGTGAAAATAAAATAGTTAAAATGGCACTTGTTTTCTTATTCTCTGTGTGGCATACTTGGGGTCGCGGACATGTGTATATCAGGCAACTGCTTTCGTTCGCGATGTTCTCTCGAAATTCGCATGTTCTTGTAGTTTCGTCGCCAGCTGAGTGTTGCTATGGTTACTGTTGTAGCAACGAAACCAACGAAGAGTTTTTCAATGTAATATTGCACTCTGTTTGTTTCCACGCGTATGACATGAATCTACCTGTCAACGCTGAGGAGATCAAAACAGATAATTTTTTTATTTTTATTTTAACTACAACACTGAAAATAGATAATTCGAGTGTTCTGTACTCCATGATAACTACGCGCTCATAAATGAATCGCTTGCGTTGATGTACAGCAGTGTTTCAAAAAGCAGGCCTCGGCGTGAGCTGTGATTCGTGACTCGTTAAGGAAAAGATGATAACTCGGTCAGTTTTTATATAACTAGTGTTGCGAAATAATCGTAGTCTGAAGCAAGTACGTTGTCCCATCGCTTATTTCCCAGCAACGGCGGTTCCAGTGTGTTGGGATAATGTGTCGCGCCATCAGTGCAAGCGCGCTACGCTACCATTTCGCTACCATATAATTTCGCAGTCGGATAAATGCAGGGAATCGCAGTGTATTTCAATTTCCGGTCTGTTTGTGGGCAAGCTGGTGACATGGCTGTCACACAATGGAGCTGAATCAGTGATGCGTGGGCTATTGCGAGTGCACAACCGTGAAATGAAGTCATAGCCTTGGCATGCTTATTTTGTGGTTGGTCGTCAACCGGTGACGACTTAACGTGAAGAAACACATCTGCATTGCGTGGTCATAATCGATACGACGCCATTGTTGCTTAAATGTGATAAGGTAAACTATAAATGGCTCGTCGTCTGTTACTTGTTAAAGGACAGCGATTGGTGTTGATTCTGCTTTGTCACTCGTGAATTGTGTGTGATGTCTAAGACTGTGTCTTCTTCATTTGAGTCTGGCTCATTGTCATCGGAAGGTATATTTCCAGGGTGGGGGGCACTCGGGGAAATTTGTTTTTTGCATTCAAAACTAAAAAACAACCTTTTTTCCTGAAAATTTCAAAATACAGCCCCCCTTCCGACGCCCATGGTCTGGCTTATGAGCCAAACGAAAAATGGCGCTGCATTGAGGGGTAAAAAGAAAGGCACAAAGCAGAATGGCGAAGTGGTGCTGTGGCAGAGCAAGCCCCTCTCGATAGATAGGATTCTATTCCGCATCGTGTTATAGCGAAAAGGTAAAAAGTGGGTAGTTGGCAGCGTTCCTCCAGCCTTTTGTTTGGCGTTAATGGTAGGACGCATTATAAATGCTTGACGTACGATGCTGCCAGATGGTTACTTCCCATGACCTGCTGCGTAGGGTTGGTGGAAGTGGGATGTCTGCAGACCGCTCGTGACGCCTGGTGTTTAAAGCGAGCGCAATAAACCTTTCGTGAAAAACGAAAAGTCGGTTTTGCTCGTCCTGCTGCGCAGGGTCGTCAAAAAAGTCTTAACTTTCGCGCTGTTCCTCTGACGCACTTGTGGTCACGCGAAAACCAATCGCATCCTGTGCTATCGCTGCGCGAGTTTAGTTGCTCTTCTTGTTGTCAACCTGTGGCGCGTTCTTGCTCTCAGACACGAAAAACGTGGACAAAGTCGATCCTGGCGGCGACGACGAAAAAATCGGCGAAAAAGTCGACGAAGAAAAGCCGAGTCCGAGGAGCGGCGACGGGGGTGACGCAATGGGTGGTGAC
>JGI24021J15306_10008941_pt1 | contig 12360 bp, 6 predicted proteins | sample Ectturendosymbi1_FD_15306 | JGI IMG/M metagenome (IMG submission 15306)
TGTATCGCATGTGTTCTTGTACGCATTGTAACGAAATTCTAAATCCGACTCAAGCTGATCGATAAGAATAGTGAAGACATCAATGCGAAAGTTGTCACGGCCATTGCAAACAGTTTGAGAAAAAAACGTGCGTTGAACCAAAGCAAAAATACAAACATAATCGCTTACAAAATTGCTGGAAATTGTCCTTTTGGGGCCCCAAAAGTCGGGGGCCCTAGGTTTAAGCCTTTTTAGCCTAATGGTAAATCCACGCCTGCTCTTGATATTTGTAATGGGACGTTTACACGTATCGTTAACATCTGAGCTATCCATCAAGAGGGTCGCACAGAAAAAAACGTTTTTTTAACCCAGTTGGGTCGCAGAATAAAACAGTTTGAGAAGCCCTGGTTTAGACAACTTGTCACGATTAGGATTGACAACAAATTTATTTTTGCATTGGGAAAAATTCTAGTAACCTACTGATACTGCTTTGCGTGCAGCTATTGCTGCACGTACTCGCTCGTCAACGATTGAGACGTCTCCGAATGCCTCGGGTTACTGCAAATTTCCCCCTAGAGATGGGTTAGGGTCTGAGAAACAGTGTGCTATTGTAGTAAAACACTTCACTAGAGAGACAAGATACATGTGAGCTTTAATTTCGTACAAAGCACGCACAAGCGACTGCTGACAATTCGCCATTTTAAGGCTGCACCTTGAACAGATAGTTTGCACAGCAGCGCTCCTGGTCCCGGACCTAGTCCCGGATATAGCGAGTAAGGTTAAAATCAGACAATGCACTCTGTCTGTCCGGGTCATGGATGTTGGAGACCCCTGTGCCTAGACTCTAGAACAGGCCCGCACAACACGCGGGCCGCATGCGGCCCGTGAGAGCTTTTTCCATTAGCAGAAAATGTTGCAAAAACCCGCTGAGGTAACTGTCTTTGTCGAAATTCTTCCGAACTACAATGGAATCTCTACAGCAAAATGAAATAAACGTCTGCGCTCTGCGGCAAATTTATTTTGATCAAATTTGGCATTTCGTGTTTTCTGAGTTGTCCAGGTCTGCTCTATAACATAGCTCTTCCATCTTCCTGTTTATTCTCATCAATCAGGTCTACGTGCCAAGCATAACATTGAATCCGTTATCTCAAATTTGCCCTCCAACCACTCGACTTCATGCTTTCTTAACCATAGGCTACTGCCAAACTTAACTTTCTTAACCATTTTCTTAACTATGCTGTCCATAAACTTCTTACAAAATCAGAAGCACTCAAAGCTTAAACATAAAATAATGAAGTTTCACCAACTTTTCCAATAGATGTTTGACGATGACGTGGGAGTTATGTTGGCAAGCTAAAAATAATGGTGTAACCAGTGAAGAGTTCCGAGCGTTGATATCTGCCCCTTCGTCCAACAGCAGCTTTACTATGTCGAGGTTGTTGGATTGGACTGCCAAGTGAAGACACGAATCGTCTCTTGAGCGGCAAAATGTGACCATGTTGTTTAAACCTAGTGCAAGTAGAAAAACGAACAACGTGAAAGCGGCAAACATCTTTGTATGCAAAAATGTGCCTCAGTAGAATGTGGTGCCAAAATGAGTGCAAACTGTTCTCGAATATAGAGATTTAAACCTTCATCTTTCATAGAAATTCGTGATTTCACATCTGTAGCTTCATTAGGGGGAAAACGCAACTAGTTATTTTACGTTACATTTTTTGAAAAGAGTCTGTAGAAAAAATTGGCCGTGGCGTGGGTAATTTAAAATCCTTCTCTAAGCTTTCAATTCCAACATATGACTTGTGTTCTTTATAGAAATAACGTACTTTCCAAGTGGTTTAATCATATAAAACCTGGTGTGACTTCGACAGCAAACGTCAGGTGCAAAGTGTCACGGGTAACATCACTTGGTACTTACTTGCAGCCTTCGCTCTTTCGATGCAAAATTCAACCAAACTGAGATGACCGTTTTCAATGGCCAAATGCAAAGGAAGGTTTTTTTCTCCATCAACGTCTTGAAGAAGTTCACCACTTCCTGTTGATGAGCAAAAGTTGCATCTGTTTCAGCAAAAATCGTGCATTGCGAAATGAAAACGTTCTGTTAATTATTAGAGAAACATTCAAGAAATAGTCAGGTAAAGGCGTCCTCGAAAGTGTTTCCAGGGGGAATGCTCTGTAGCCGTTTTCCTGGTAAAGTTTTGCAACCACTTCAAGTTCTGATCCCTCCTGAGACCGAGGTTTTTCATTCAAATCACGTGTGAAATCTCTGAATCATCTCATACAGTAGTTATCAGATTTTCTTTGATTTTCGCTAAAAATAAAGTGAAGAACAAAGGATGCCATCCGCCCTTCGGGAACTTGTATTAATTTTGTCCAACACTTCAACTCTTACAATTCCACAACTCTCTCTACACTCTCTGTCCTGATTTCTTTACTTTGCTTTGTAAAATATTTTTCTTTGCTCTTTTCTAAAATTCACAAACACAACGCTTCTTCTTGCGTGTGAGTAGCGGTTCAAAAAAATCCAAAGGTCCTCAAACCATTAGTGTTGTTAAAGTGAGGGGACCGCAGGTCTTATTCCGCGGCACTGCAGACCAAGGTTGAAGTTCACAGAACAGAGGCGTGGGCACCACATGTTGAGCCAGCCAGGAGACGTAAGAGGCAATTACGGGCTCTGACGACGCTGAAACAAGACGCTGATTCGCCTGATTTTGCACGTTTTGCAGTGACGCGCGACTGCCGTTCCCATAGACACTCATATCGTGTGCCAACCCGCTCAGTAGCAGCCAAACACCAACGTTAAATGGTCAAGTGATGTGGACAGTTAACCTTGTGATATCAAATAAACTAACAATGATAGAAGCGAAAAAGGTGAAAACATTTGTTGGGGGCAAATTTCATTTTTGAATTCACCAAAAGCTAAATGAAACAAAGAAGATTTAGAACCCTACCCCTGTCATAGACAAATGTCATTGCAGTCAGTCACGAAAAAACATTTTTTTGTTTGTTTTATCACAAATGTATGTTTGTGCTAATTTACCAACATTGATTGTCGGGAGTCAGCGAAAAGCAATATTTAATCTTTTCACCATGGGAACTGGTGCCGGAAAATGTTTGCACATAACCAAATATTGTTGTTCAACAATTGCTAAATCCCCAAATATATCTGTAAACTGTGTCTTGAAAATGAGAAGGATGATGGCTTCAATGCACAAACTGCTTGCGCAGGATTCCAGGGTAAGATTGTTTGGTCAGACATCCGGCAGCCCAGCGGCGTAACTACAATACGGTTATCAAGAGCACTTGTCCCATGACCTACGTTTTAAGTGAATGACACTGGAATTAGACGATGGAGACCTTATCAGATTTCTGTGGCATTACCGAAACTGCTTGAATTCTATGCAGATCACCTAATCCAAGGAATGAAGCCANTAATGTAGTCGAAACCTTAACCGAGACTTTGTCAAAAAGTTTAACATCCATCAAAAGCCCAGATCTAAATCTTCGATACTGAGACCACAGGCTACAAGCTTATCTTTTGGGGCTGATACACGCCTACATTTCTCAAGTTCCTGAAATTCTGAAAAACAATTGGAACCCCATTAATTTCATTTTTTGCTGGCAGGACATGTTTCTTTTCCTGACAAGAAAAAAGTTACTTTTTAGCTTATTGCAACACATCGCCAGCGAAACAACGAACAGGTTTAAGTGGCTCTGCACTTAAACAAAAAGTATTATATACACACTATGTCTCACAATTCAAGACGCTTCAGAAAAATCGGATCACATTTTATTTGGAAGAGGAAGATTATTTTCGCTCAGAAGAGCATCCTAAGTCCTAAACTGTTAAAATCTGCGAGACAAAGAGTACAACTGAAAAATTAACAAGAAACATTAAAATTCTTGGATACCAAAAGGCAAGTATGCAAAAATCTCCAAATCTAGACATTACTACCTGTACTACAAAGCCACATTATCGCTGCGGGTGAAGTGAAGCATGGTTACGACGTCAAAATATTCGAAAAACAAGCTACAGCCCTGCAGCAAATTGAAAAGAAAACATCAAAATCAAGCCTCAAGAACAACGTAATTGGACAAAACTCAACTACTTGACATGGGGAAAAATCATCTTTGGAACGTTATTTTTAGCGTTAATGTTACGAAACCATTTATCCTCACCTTCTTCGAGAAACACAGCTTTGGGTTTTAACACAAATGTAACTTAAAACACTACGAAATATAGGTGGGTTTTACGTCACATCATGGTGCACATAAACGTGTACTGACATAATTTCTCTCGTTTTCCAATAAGTATTCTGTAATCATGGTGTAATGCAGGGGTGCACAACCTGCAGCCTTTGATAAAAATGCATACGGCCGTGCAAGTGTAATTTAAGATATAAGTTATGGCGGCGGTGCATTTATAAATACACTTTATCTAGTCTCATGAGGAAACTTAGTAGAAAGATTGCCAAAGAGATGTGTGGAAGCACAGGCTGGGCTCAGTGTGTGGAAGCAGAACAGAAGCAACGCAAAAAACTAAAAATATCTTGAACTCACTGGCGACTGTAATTCATACAAATAAACGTAATGCGGTCGGCAATAGCGAAATGGTTGCGCACGTACACCCCTGATTTCATATAATATTTCATGCAAAATGTCAGGCCTTAACAACACATTACAAGTTTTTAAGAAGATCTGATATTCGAAATCAGCCTCTTTGTTGACATGTGTAAAGATGAATGTTAGGACTCCATGATTTGTTTGGAACGAAAAGAAGATTGCGAAGTAAAATTTTAACGCGATGTATCAATGTACACTTACAACCAATCATTTCTTTCTCATCGACAGCCAGGTACTGACAGCAAACTTCTGACTGACCACTAAATCAAACGTTTTATCGTGGGTTCCTGTGTAGGTGGAGAAAGTTAGGCCTTTTGCCTAACTCTACAAAACTTGTTTGTCATCAAATTCGAAAGACAAATGTGTCACTTTTTTCAAATTTAATCAGTTTTATTGAGGATCTCCTTTAAACACATCAGGTTATTTGTTTCATTTGGTACATCATGTTCTCAAAATTTATTGTGCGGGACAAATGTCTTGTTACTATCTTAGTAACTTTCCTATCTTAGGCTAATCCTGTATGATGGAGAGCAAATGCACTAGTTGGTGCATTGTTTTGGTGTTCGCGTCTCATCCGTATTACTTTTGTGTAGTAAAAAGAAAAAATGTGCTGTTAAAGTGCTTTGCTCCTTTCAAGGTTGGTCATATGTGCAAACACAGGTTGTGCAATGCGCACTGCTGTATCGCTAACCATTTTGTGCTCTTGTGTCTATGATTGGGTATGTGATATGGATCACGAGCCCGCAATAAAAAATCTGTTATTATTATTATTATTATATTATTTTTCTTATCTAAAGATTTTTGCAACACTCTGAAAAAACTTCAGCGGGCGATTGTGCTTTGTGTACGTAAGACCATGACACAAGCTCACACGAACCTGCAAAATATCTGTGTGGATTTGAGGCAGACCAAAACAGATTTTTCTCTCTCTTTTTTAGAGCTTACCTTTGGAAGACACAATCTTTCCAGCAGGAGATAAAGATGTGGCGTGGGATTGTATTCCTTGTGTACCATTGTGATTTGGTTTTCCGTCATTGTTATTTTTGTTGCTATTTGCAGTATCGATGTTCGTGTCCAAAGCTTCAGCCGCTCTTTCAGCAATCGCATCCGCTTTATTCAAAAGCATTTCAGCAATCTGTCCAAATACAATATAGTCTCTGTCGTTTTCCAAAACTAGTGCATACTAGTGCATATTATGTGTGAAAATTATCACTCAAAATGCCATACTCGTTTTTCCTATTGATCATTATCAAAATGTCCTCAAAAAATAAGCATAATGACACTATGTTTCAAGGTTAGTCCAGATATACGTACATGGTTCTAAGGCTTAGAAAAGGAATTTCAAAGAGAGAATGATCAGGGCAGCATTTTTGTCCTCGGAAAAGGTAACAACTTAATTGCATACTGATAAAAATAATATCACTTTGTGTACTTAGTACAGCAATCTTGGCAACATTTCTAGTCCAGCTGAGTAATTGAAAGCAATACTTGTATGGTTCTTGTAGGCATATTTGATGGGAAGTAGCATTTGTAGACGGTAGCCGTTAAACTCTTCCCAGCACATGAAAAAATCTTGCATATCAGTTGTATAGATTGCGGTGGCTGTGGCGGTCCGTGCATTTCATACCTAGGCCTTGAATGGGGTTCCGCGCCTAATTTTATTCACATATTATTAAATATCTATATAGTTCTGGAAACCATGATTATCGTCCAAAAATGATATAATAACTCATTACACAACAGATAACACATCCAAAAAGAATAAATGACAATCGAGCAACAAACTCTCGTCGCACAAATCAACAAGCGTCCTGCTACTACAGCCACAGCTGCAAACAGCACACGCAAAAAGCAACAACACTGGGGTTAAGAAAGAATGATGAAATACAGTGATTAGATTTTAATTGTTAATTTACTGTTTCATATGACGCAGCACGTGCGCAGCCACACCAAAGCAATTCACGTCATCCTTTCCAGTATTTTTAGGCCAGGGGAGAAGGTCTTGGTAGCTCCGACCGCCCACCACTAATAGATTGCCTGTGAGAGCGGCGCTGTGACGCTCGCAAAACGTTGCGGATAACTTTGTACACTAGTTGGCATGGAGATTTTTGTTTCAGTGGAATGCAAAGGTAAATATCAAAGAGTTTTAGCATATTGATGAATGTCGGTAACGAAAGTATTATATGGAAATAGCTAATCGATGCTGTGCCATTTCAAAGCAGTTATGTTAAGAAGCAAAAACGGTGTATTTTAAATCTAATAAAATAAATGCAAGGTCGACAGTACAGTTCCTGCTATTTCTGCCTAAAGTACAAAACTGATCAAAATAGCGCATGTTTGCGCTATAACGTAAAGGCCTTGAACTATAGTCTCTTTTTGTTTTACATGAAAAGTTTACAGATTCTTTAAAGATTATTTCATTAATTTTAAATATTCTGCTACAACTGTGTAGTACAGCATTTTGCTGCGCTGCGTAAATAGATTGAAGAAGTTAATTCCAATTTGGATAAAAATTCGTCGGAACTGTCAAAACAACCTGCACTTTTTTAAAAAGCGTAAAAGTACACAGGAAGAGCTGAAGAAAAATTTTCGTTGGACTTAGGTTGTACAGGTCACGTGCCATGTATGCTATGCAGTGCCCAATATTCCCGCTATCTGTGCTGCTGTGCACCGTGAACCGCACGATCATTTCATGTTAATCATAAAACTGCTTGCTCTGGTGCATGCAAATCAATGAAGTTTGTTCCAAGAATATCAGTGTGATAATTCAAAGACTTGTAGATACCTGTTTTGATCCTTCCGCACAAGCAAGATGGAGTGGAGTTGTGGCGTCTTTATCTCTGCAGCGCAAGTTTGAGCCCTCTTCAATAAGAAGCTTTACGATGGATTTATGGCCATACAAGCAAGCGATGTGCAGTGCGGTCATTCCTTGGTGATCTGTCATCTTAAACAAAAACGCATCAGTTGAGAAAACAACTAATGCGCACCGAAGTAGACATATCCATGCCCGTAACTGGAGGGGGCCAAGCCCCCTCTATTTTTTTAATCTCCTGGAAAAATGTGTTGGACATAGTTTAAGACTATTGGACATAGTTTAAAAATCTTGGCCCCTCTCAGAAAACTCTTCGTCCCCGCAGTGTCCCAAGCTGTTTACGGGCCTAGGCATATCATCAGACACTCAAACCTATGACCACAAAATGGATGCGCAATTAGTACCCTTGTCTGTGCGTATACGCATTTGTGGTACCAGCTCGGAATACCTCGAGAGCTAGTCCTTGACATTCAAGTAATTCGCGAACGGCCTTGGTGTTTCCACGAGTACAGGCTTGATGTAGCGGTGTAAGGCCCATGGCATCTTTTGCGTTGACTTGAGCCCCATGCTGGACAATTAGTTTGAGGCAACTAAAGGATTCTTCAGGTGGAAGTTCTTCTTCGTCTGAGCTTGACGACTGAAAACGAAATATCTAATTACTACATCGCAGTAGTACTTGCATGCGAACCACTGATATGATAAAGAAATATTCTGAAGCAAACATTAAAATCTGATTCTAGCGACGCTCGTTTGAAATCAATATATCACTGACGAGTCATACTTGATCAGAAAAGTTGAATGATGCGATCTTATAGCACTGTTTTAGGAAGAAGAGATTCTCTGTCAATCTGTTAAAAGCATTTACTAACTCTTCTAACAATCTAAAAAATTCTATATGATGCTGTACACAAAGACAAAGAATCTTGAAACATCGTGTGTATTCAAATAAAGAGCGGTGCTTTAAAATGACGTTTTTAATAGGTTTCTTAGACATTCGCTTGATGTTTGGCCATATGAGATCCTGAGAAAACGCGGCTTTACTTTTCGTGGTTTGCAACATTTCTGCTAGAATATATTATTGATTCCTTCAGTTTAGTTGATAGCGTTTCGATAAATGTCTGTAATTTTACCATAAAATATAAAGCTAACACTGTGTGCAGTGCTATAAGCACGTCAACAAAGACAAGAAATAGGAGTCAGGCGTCCAATTTTTGCAAGATAGCGGAGCGCAAGATGAAAAGCAAACGTCTGCCCTATTTGCACCAACCTCATCATCACCACCTGCGGTAACGGCTTTTTTCTTTTTGTACTTTGCAATAAAATGCAAAGGAGTAGCGTCGTCTTCCCCTTTCACTTGCACACCTTTAAAAAAACTGATATGATAAAAAGCGCAAGATTACTTGGTGACTTTAGTGTACAGGGAGGCTATTAGTCCCAATGCTAGAGATTCATTCACCAACTCTGCTGCACCTGCTCATGCGGAAAGTCAAACACAAAAACAGAAGTTGTCGAATAACAGTTCTGAGATGTTTGATTAGACATATTCTGATATATAATCAACAAACGTGAAATGTCTGTATACGTGTGATGAATACGAAACTTGTTTTAGTATTTCGTCCAGGGTTGCGGAGTCGGAGGTAAAATATCCGACTCCGACTCCAACCTTTCCGAAATTTCCGACTCCAGTCTCCGACTTTCCAAAATTTCCGACTCCGACTTCTTAACACAAAGGGAATGAAATTTGGCTGTTAAACTCAATGGAAATCGTGGTGCACAGCAAGAAATCTCTGTTTCAACAAAAGTTACAAAAGAAATTGTACCATTTTAACAGGAATTCCCAATTTAGGAATGTGATGTAACAAATGATCCAATTGGACATCCGGAGTCGGAGTCGGACAAAAAATCTCACTCCCAGTGTTGTTAGGAATCCGACTCCGACTCCACCCAAAAACTTCTGACTCTTTACGACTCCGACTGCGCAATCCTGATTTAGTCCACATAGCTCGTGACATTTCACCCTTGTCCAACCAACGGTGAAATGTGGTAAGGCAAAGTCGGCAAAAACGTGAGACAACCACTGCCATGTGTTGCAAACTTGTGTAGCTCACTGGCTCAGTTTGTACGGCATATTACACAACCAAAGAAATTAGCACAAACATAAACCATAATCACAAAACTCACATTAGTTGAATATTTCTATAAATGTAAAAACCTCTATTGTAACATGTGCTATCATTAATATTCTCTATGCAAGGGTGGCAATTTAAGTTATGATCTTGTTATGCCTTTTTTACGGATTCCGAACTTTTTCATTACGACAAATGGAGTTTTGGTGCACGTAGAAAACCATCTCATGCAAAAGAATGTGAAATCTTGATCAAGGCCCAAAGTAAGAAATCAAAGGTTCTTACTTGCTCCATTTTTTATCAGATACTCTATCATATGGTAGTGGTTATAACGCGCGGCGTAATGCATCGGCGTCAGTTTTGAATCGTCTTTTTGATTCAAACGTTTTTTGCGCTGTGCCAGTTGCGATATCCGTTCCAGCAGTTTTTCCATCAACATCACATCACCTTCTCTTGCGACCTGTAAAGATGATACACCTGTTTAGACATTTAGTCAAATGTTTTTGCTTTTCTGCTGTGACAACATCCAAGTAAGTAAAAATCATATTCCAGTTTTTCAGTGAAGATAATGTTGTTGTTATCAACAATGTTGGAGATGGAGACATTGAAGAACAAGTCCGGTTCATTCATGTTGTGAGTCGTTCATCTTGACAATCTGCGTGATGCCAGGGTTCGACTGGTGTGTTTGAGCAGTGCTTGTAGGTAGGACGTGACCAACAACTTAATTCTTTATTACCGCGGACAGTGGAGCTACAAAAACGCCCCTTGGCAGGGTCATACTTGTTATCGAACTGTATAAAGCTGATGCTTGACAAACTCATCTGAACTTTTTTATTTCTGTCTTTGATTATACTTTGAAATGTTATACGCAAACCAATACAGATTTCCAACTAAATAAAAAAGCCGTCGGAGATCTTTAAAAGATGTTATCAGTGAGTTTAGAAGGCATAAAAAGATGTCTTTGTACCAATCCGCATGTCATTCTTCTTTAATTCGTCTATTCAACTGAACTGGTCTCGATAGGAAAATCGAGTGTGACGATAAATGAATGCGCCCGCTTGGCGCGTATTATGTTATGCAAGAGGTACATCGTTGGTTACATAATACTTTCAAGTTCAAAAGTGTTGACCACTTGTCTTCAATGCATACATGTTGAGATTGACTGTTATTTACCGTACACACGTAATAAACATTATGAAATTTGTAAGCGTACGAAACGCTGCCATAAATTTATGTTGATCAAGCGTAATACCACCTGCTGTCTTACAATAAAAAGACACCTTTGTCCCAGCTGACCTCTCCATCAGAGGGAACACTGCCTTGCTCTATCCCTTGCTGCGACATCCCTGCTTACAAGGTTGCTCGGTTATGTAAATGGTAAAGCTCAGTAAGCCCCACCTTTGGTAAATTCCAGCGAAGGACCAGCAGCCAACTTCAGGTAGTAACGTATAGAGAAACCTGAGCACTTGTTAAGACTCTGTTATTACCGTTGCTAGTGTTGTGGCCCTCTAAGGAAAGGCGATATGGGCACAGCAGATACTTTATGTGCGTAGCAGCAAGTACCAGTAAAGATTTCCTGCTCGACCAGGTTCATTCTACCGCTGTAATGCTGCTATTGTCCTATTTATGACCCTCTTTTCGTGCACCCTCAAGATGACGTCAGATCAATGCGAACGCTGTCACTCTAGAATAAAAAAGTCTAGAATAAAAATTAGCTGTCACGCAAAATATCTTGCACTACTCACGCGTAATCAGATTTAGCATACCGAACGCAAATGCGTTTTTTAAGTTTTACAATTTTCTGATTTAAAACATGGCAAAAGCGTACAAGCTCTTGTAGTTCGTTGCATTCTTTTACACGTGTAATTCTAACCTTCATAAAGTTAGATAAATAGGAGTAAAAACTGTAGACCAAGGTTTTTGCAAGACGTTCGTTTTAGTTTTCGTTAGCTGTTTCACTTGGTAACTCAGGCGCGGTAGCTTGACCTGATAAAGTTTTAGTGCTTTGTTGTCGTCATCTTTACCAATTCGTATGTAAAAAAAATTCCGTTTTTGCAGGTTTCGTCCATGCAAGTTTAATGAGTTAATTCCGCAAGATATGTTTGAACGCGGGACGATTGTTTTTACCGTAGAAAAATATGGATATATTATTATTCAATGATGTCAAACTTTCACAGGATGCTTGAACCTTCGTCAAAATTTCGTCAGTTTACTTTTATAGCTGAGACACGTTTAATCTCACTTTAAACCTCTCGTTCAAAAAGCTTGCATTCAAGGGCGGATCCAGCCAATGAGTTTAGGGGGGCGATTTCAGTAATATTTGGCACTCAAGTCTCTGTTACGAATTCACTACTGCAAGAGACATGAAGTATATTTTACCACACAGCTGTGACAAAACAATGGACGTCGAATTGGCCTAATATCGCGAATGCTGCTTTCCGATTGATACAAAATTATGGTGAAAAAAGTTACTTTTGTAGGTTTTAGGGGGGCGATCGCCCCGTCTGGATCCGCCCCTACTTGCATTGCAATTCTACAAAAAAAGGATGAAGCTCTGATGTAGCCTCAACTGCGGGCTACGAAAAGTTTGTATGTTATCTCTTGCTGGTTAAGAATTTTACCACATTCTGCTGTAATAATCAGTATTTGCCATACAACGAAAAAATCGTTCAATTTTGTTGCTGTGTTTCAACAAAGTGCGAGCCCTATGAAACTGGTGCAGGGGCGCAACCAGCTCTTCATTTCGGGGGGGGGGCAATTTTCACAAAATTTCATTCGATGACGTCATCGTACTTATTCAACCGTAGTACAACTTTTTCGCAA
>JGI24021J15306_10008946_pt1 | contig 12358 bp, 7 predicted proteins | sample Ectturendosymbi1_FD_15306 | JGI IMG/M metagenome (IMG submission 15306)
ACTCAGCTGCCCCTTGATGGATTTCAATTATGTTTTTTTTTCAGGCCATTTTACATGTGGGTGCACCTTATATAAAAAAATGAGGCATTTTTGAGACATTGGGTTACACCCCTTGTTGGATTATAATGATTTGACCCTGCCCCTGATCTATGGCAGTTATTTAGACCCCCTGCGCATCAGAAATCAACCCCACTGCATTTAGAGGCAAAAACTATAGTGCTTGACAACATCATCGAAAACCTTGAGCTAATAGAGCCACATCAAGTGTATGAAAGAAGTGTCACTAAGTGTCACTTATATGAAAGAAGTGTCACTCAATCCCTGAACTCATATTTATTACTGCATAGTGCACCATGCTTCAAGTGCAACAAGGAACTGGAGGTGTTTAACACTGCCATAAAAACCAACATGGAAAAAATATGCAACGTGTCTTTTGGAAAAGAAAACTGGTCACAAGCATCCAATCCCTACCAATCAGACATGCAGGCCTGGGTCTTCGTTGTGCTGCAGACCTGTCCCTGCCATGTTTCCTGTCATTGTCTCATGCTTGTAAGGGCCTCGTCAACTGTTTACTTACCTCTATTAACATGGAACTCCCTTATGGGGATGCAATTGATGCTTGGTCCAAGCACCATGATTCATCAACACTACAAAAGGAATACAAGCAGCCTGGTATAATCTCGCCTGCAGAGATTCACTCAATACCTTGCTAAATATCAAAAACCCTTGGAACCATTGTCAATTATTCGCTGCATAAGAGAGCCACACTGCTGCCTGGTCAGAAGCGTTCCAAATTGCCAACATTGAAAACCTGCTCAGCCCCGATGAGTTCCATATTGCAATCGCCCTCTGTACCAGTGCAAAAATCTTTAAAAGCACAAAATGCAGCTGCGGCAAGATTGTCGATGAGCTGGGGCTCCATGGCGGATTCTTCTGCTGTTGGTCTTTATTGCATAACAATAACATGGATCACTTCAAATTAAGATAGTAGGTGTTTTGCCACATGTTCCTGCTTGCTGTTGAACGCAGAAATCTTGGCAGATAATGCAGCGAGACAGTGACTGCTGATAGCGGTAAACCACGTAGTTTTATACAGTGTGAAAAGAAGCCAAAGTGAATCTTCAGCAATGCATCCACAGGTTTGAAATATCCATTGCCAGTGTGGGTCTGGGTGTGAACAATGTGCTTGACCGAATAGCTTAATCCAGCATGGTACAGCTGGATTTGACCTGCGGGTCAATTTTCAAGAACTTGCAGGCCACTTCTAAGAAAATTATGTGAAAAATAACAGATTCACATTGAAATCATTGCACATCCGCAAATAGCAATGTATTACAAATCTAAAATCTCTATCAGTGAGATGCTTGTGGTGAACATTTCTCTGACACTGTCGTTCTTGTATCAGACCCAATATGTTAGTTGTAGCAAGTCTGAGACTATGTCCAGTGTTTCGTGTGCAATTTGATTTCTAGTTATAGATTTGGCTTCCTTCATGGCATAAACTATGCTGCAAACATCGAGTGCATTTTTGTTCGAAATCTTTCAGTTTGGGAACATGGGCATCAAAAGAATTTTTCCATGCGGGGTCCACTAGGGTGTTCTTCCAAAACTTTTCTAGGGGGGCCAAAAGTGGTGGAATTTGTTTATTCCCACACAAAACTAAGAAAACAACCTTTCTTGCTGAAATTTTCAAAATCCAGGGAGGCTAAGCCCTAGCGGCATAATAAGAGGTGGGGCAAGGGGACACAATTCCCAAGTGCCGAATCATTGCGGAAGGCGCCCAAAAGTTCCAACAATGTCACAAGTAGGCTACTTTTATCAATACAGTAAATTTGCTTCCATAAGAGCTCAGGTTCAAACAAGGGGGCGCCAAAGTTGCTTTCTGCCCAGAGCGCCATTTAACCTCGTTATGCCCTGCAAAGCCCCCTTCCGACTTTGCTGACTAATTTCCAGATTCTCTTTATAGTCTAACCCTAGTAATGTTGTAGCCTACATTTTTATTAAAAAGATTTTGTGCTTGTTCTAACTAAAATTACCCACTATGACATAACAAACAATACTGAGAAAGCTTGTGGCCTTAAAAATTCCTGTAGTTGGACCACACTGGCTTAAATCAAACTACACTTAGGCAGTTTTCTTTTCACATACTGGGTGGCTTGTTATGTATGCAAGCTTATGGAAATATATGTAAGGTTTAGTTCTGACTTCTGAGTGAGCAAGTGCAAAGCTGTATTTGATAATGATGTTGATGTATTTTTGTCCGTAGACATGAAAACCATAGAACAAACACACACTTTCTGTGCAACACAGGTTGATAAAAACATACAGAACAGAACGTTTTTGCTCTGGGGAGTTTTCGTAATTCATCTGCACAATATTTTAAGCCTGCATGATGTTTTAACTTCAGTAGGTTATTTGATAGTCATTGTCAGCTTACTGGTGTACTAGCCTCTCATTGCTTCAAAAGATCTGGTGTACTAGCTTCTCATTGCTTCAAAAAGATTTGCGAGTGCCTAACTTTCGTGTTTTTTCACTGCTACTAATGTTCTTACCATTGATTATAAAATTATGACTTGTTTGTAGAAAGGGCTTGAAAAATGGATATTAAGTAGTTTATGAAAAGAAAGTGTAAAAAACATTTCAGACTAAATTTTGAGAAGTGAGGTACAAAGCGCACAAACTAATATGAGCACCACAAATGTAGTTGTGGATAGTTCAAGTCCAATTCAGACTCAGTTGTCTGCAGTTCACAACAATAATGATATTGGATCATACCCCAATTCAGCAAAAGCTGTAAAAGATGGTAGAAAGTAGCCTGTAAGCTTTTCACAAACTCAAATACAACTCACCTGAATACAATTTTTAAAAAATGCGAATGGAGCGCGTGGTTTCATGTAGAATTTTCTTTGCAGGGTAGAAAGGGTAAAGCGTTTCATGAAGGTCCATTTGCATTGCATCGTTCGCAACCTGAAAAAGGATATGGAAATATCAATGTTGTCCCCCTGGAAAAATTTCTGCAGACGCTCATGTCCACTACCCCTTTTGATTGGCCTAGCAAAGAAACTTGTAGATATGTCTGTTGACCCCAGGGAGTGCCAATGGCTCCACTAGCGCCTGCCCCTGGCTGTGGTCAGAGAATTTGTGGCGTTTAACCAAAACGACCAAGGTTACCTTTTGTGGGATTTTAATTTATATCCAATTTTTGGTTTGTGAGCCATAATTTTGGCTCCAGATAAGCTGGAAAGCCGATCATGGGATCCAAAGACTCAGATGATAGCCTAGTTTCCAAAAACAATTGAGCCACAAAAATGGCACATTGTTTTGGCTCCCAGAGACATAAAACCAGGATTTTCATTAAGAACGTATATATACGTGACCCGGTAACCTGCGCACAATTTCTCACGTATATATATATATGTAGGTCGGTACCAGAAGTGTTACTGACTTTATAACACTGGTTCTCAAACTTTTTCTGATCGCATACCATTTGTGGGTCTTGTACTGACACCACGTACCACCTTGTTCCAAGAAAAGTCAATATACCATTCAATCAAATTTGGAAAACCATAGTTGACAAAAATGCGACATGAACAATATGGCTGTGGGAAATTATAATGGCCATTTTTTAAAACCAACATAGAAAGTACACACTAATTCAAGAATGTATTAACAGAACCTGATAAGTAAAAGCTATAGCTGTGAGTATATCTTTTGTGAAAAAAAACAGGATTTAGGCCTACTTGGGTAACACCTTGAAGACCTTCGCATACCATTAGTGGTACATGTACCAGAGTTTGGGAGCAACTGCTTTATAAGAAGCCCTATGATAAATCGTGTTTTCAATATCCTCATCTATTGTTGATCATGCTGATGTTCTCTGAAATTGAAGAGAGGGCTTTGAATGAGAACTTTGATTATATCATAATTCTGTGTATTGTCCAGGTGTTTCATGAATGATGATGGATTACAAATGAATTCAGTGTTGGAGTTTCATGTCTCTGTTGGTTTTGACTCATATATACATAATTTTTTCAGAAAGCCTATACTGTGGTTGGAAGCCTTTGCATATGTGTTAAATTTGTAGTTTTTCCCGCTTATTTGCTACATGCTTTACAAGTGCATAAAGTATATTATTCCCCAAGTGCCTTGTCATCGTTTGAGAAGCAAGAAGTCTTCATACAGCTAGCACAAAGCAGCAAAATCCTGAAATGGATGATGGCAATGCAACAGATTCCCAAAATGGCAGTGACTCTCCTCTTCTTCCGAGCATGTGTGAGTGCATTAACACTTTGGCACCTGGGTGGATTCGGGGATTTTTGAAAAAAAAGCCTAAACGCACGTGGCTTTGCATGGGAATAGGCTTTGCGCGGGAATATCTCCACTCCTGTATGGGTTATGTACCTGGTCGAAGCGTCAAAAGACGCGGCAAGTCTTCTAGTCTGCACTCGAACAAAAATTTTTTGCTTGGGGGTGCGTTTTTTTTGTGAGTGACGTCATAAGTTGAGGACTTTTAGGCCACCTTGGCCCACTTCACCTGGCCCTGGGCACCAACTATTAGGTGGTAGTATTTCGCTGAAGGTTTTACTGGAAACTAAGCTACAATCCGAGTCTTTTGATACTTTGGATGACCTGCTAGGGTTTCGGGCTCAAAAGTTATGATGTAAGTTAGTAAAAATATTTGACTAACTAGATAATTAATTAAGTTGTTTATTTTAGATCATAACTTTTGAACCAGAAACATTAGAAAGTCGATCAAAGGCTCATAAGACTTGGACTCGAGCCTAGTTTCCAATGAAAACTTCAGCGAAACACTTTGGCCTAGCGGTTGGGCCCTAGGCCAGGCAACATGAGCCAAAATGACCCTAAAACTACTTCACTTATGACGTCACTCACAAAAAAACGCACCCCCCAGGCAAAAATATTTTTTTCGAGTGCAATCTACTAGACTGGCCGATTTGTTTGAGCCGTTGAACAGCTCTCTAGCGTAATCGGCGGAGGAGCTAGGGCATTGGTAAGGCAACCGAAAACTGCTGTTCTTTTTTGCAAAAATCGCCAAAACCACCCAGACGCCAAGGAGTTAAGTAGCCTATATCCAGATGTTTAAGTTTCAAGCGATGAAAATTTAGAAAAGAGACGCGACTCAGTACTGTAATACAGTGGCACTGAAGTGAGAGGTGACGCATATGATCAGATGATGAGACTTTTCTCTTTGAAAGCAGGAACTAGAAGTTGGCATGTGCAAGTGTTTGATGATGTTTGATATGTTTTTTTTATCAATAGTTGGGGAATTTAGAAGTTGTCTGTTATGCCAACTTAAGCCACAGATTATAAATACACAAAGTGAAAAAACTGACAAAGATATTTTGTCTGAAAAGTGTCCAACAGAGGAATTTTTCGGCTTCTAGAACTTTAATACCACACAGGTGATCCAACAACGTTTCATGTTCTTTACTTCAAAATGCAAAAATTGCACTATTGACACTTTTCAAGGTTACAAGAAATCCATGTAAGGTTCCTTTGCATAAAAATGTGTAATCATGGGCTTCAATGCACAACATCTATTGTATTACTTGCTTTTAGAAAAATACCACGTTTGAATGTAAGTTGTTTTTCCAAATAAAAAAGTAGAAATCATTAGAAACTAGTTTACAAAAGAAAAAGAACACTTTTCTGAATAAGAGGTTTCATATTTCCGGAACTTGAAAAGCATTGCCTCAATTGACACATTTCGTCCTTCTGGGTACGGTATATACTCGCTTATTAGCCGCTGCATAGATTTTAGCCATATACTGAGAATCAGGGTAATTCATGAAAAGCTGCAGGTCAATTGACCATTTCACCGGTGAACACCCTGCATGATCAATCAACCACAAAATATTGATTTTTACAGGCAAACATAATGAAAGTAAATTTTATTGTTCAAAACCTAAGAAATCTTCTTCGTCCGAAGAAGGAAGTTCATCTATAAGTATGGTAGATCGTCGTACTTTCACCCATTGTCAAATGGCATTTGCGGTTCGACTGGATGACTGAAATTCGGTGATAGCTCATGTGAAAACTTTGTCTCTCTGGGTATGTTGCGCATGTAAGCCGCAGGCAAAATACAGGCCATATTCCAGGTAAAAAGTGCGGCTAATAAGCGAGTATATATGGTATGAAAAAGCAGCTGTCCTAGTGTTAATTTATCACAACCTGATATTTTCAAATGATTTTCTGAAGAGTTCCATGAATGCTTAGTAACAATTAAATCTTAATATTTGTTGGCTCTTTCAATTAGTTATGTTTTTTTGGGTGTTGGTTTGCACATTTCAATCACTTATTGTTAAGTCTCAGTTGCAAAGATATAGGTCCAATAGAGATTCTTAGCCACATGAAAATACTGAGTTTTTATGGCAAAGCACTTGTTTTTAAGCTATCTGCTGACAACCAATGCACCAGAAAAAGCTAAAATAAATTTGTCAAGCACTTTTAGGAACATCATTATTTTGGGCTAATCTTTCAGTTTTCTTTCAGTTCCTGTATTTTGATACTTTTTTCCTACATTTTGATGTTTTAAATGATTGTTTGCAGCTTATTGTATTCATGCCAAGTCCTTGAAAATATCTTACACATGAAGTTGATGAAGGTTGAACGAATGATAGTGTGCTATTTTGAACACAAACGTTCCAAAATGTGTGACATGACATCCTGGTGCATTATTTTGTTTTTGTAATGGCATCGCAAGCTTATACCCAGCTGAAAAGAAGCTCTCCAGATTTTAATTCCATTTGCTGCTTGTACTCAGTGCAAAGCTGGTTGTTCTGCTGCTTATGTAATGAAAAGAAGGTATCACTCAAAGATAGACTTTGAAAGAAATATGCTTTTAGCTGTTTCAAACATAAGGCTGTGCTTTGTGTCACAACAAGCAAGGCAAATGAATCGCAAAATAATAATTGGTGAATACTTGTTTATACAGTGTGTTGTTGATTTTTGCATAGGGGTTGTGTGTCAGGAGTTCATGCAACTTGGGAACCGCTGCCCTAACAGATTTTGAACTGTTGATTTCAGAAGTTGGTGTTACGCTGTAGCCAGTTCCACTAGCTGATCCTGCACACTCACCCAAATATTCTTCAGTGCAGGTACAATGTATGATTTGGTGCCCAACAATTGTCAAATATTCAATACCTCCAAATGCCTGTTAAAAAAATTGCTACTCCTTTGAAGGTTTGGATTGTTGGGTGCTATGAGATCATGTACAAGCATGTAGATTTATATACACATTGAAGTTTGAATCACATCTGGTGATGGAGCAATTAGGATGTGGTAATGAACAATCAATATAGTAAGAAGTCAAAAGACAAGTTTGTTTCCAGCCAGTTTGTCATTGAACTCTAGGCTTTTTACAGTATGTCTGTTGGTATATTCTATGAGTATGTCACTGAAAGATACATTTTTCTGCTGAAGCTTACAAAGGTTTTCTGCCCCAGAAATTTGGAATACTTGGTCAAGATGGTGATATCGGCTTGTTCAGCAGTGTGGCTGAAAAACGCATTAGCAACTGGTGGGATGAGAGAGCTGCTGATGACCGCTACAAAATTCCATATTTGATTCAGGAGTCTGTTGGTAGGTGATTCAAGAATACTTTCTACACACTGGTGGGTATTGTTAATTATCATCTTTGGCACCGGGCTATTTTTACCTTTAGGACCCGCGTGAGCCGCTTAAAAACCATCACTTTGCAACACCATAACCATTTCTGGTTCAAAAGTTATGGTCTAAGAAAACAACATAATAATTAACTAATTGTACAACAAAATAAATTAATAACAAAACACAATAAAAAATTGATAATTAATTCCTTTGGGGATTAATTAATTATTTTGTTGTTTTTAGACCATAACTTTGAACCAGAAATGTAGAAAGCCAATGAAAGGCTGAAAAGACTTTGATTCTAGCTTAGTTTCCAATAAAAACTTGTCAAAAATGTCCATCTAGCGGTTGGGGCCCAGGGCCAGGTAACTTGAGCCAAAACGGCCTAAGATTTACCCCACTCATGACGTCACCCACAAAAAACTAAAATCCAAAACTTTCCAATTTGTTATGTTATTATAATTTAGCTGCATATTTTGAACATTTGAACAGCTCTCTAGCACCATCAGCTAGTGAGTTAAGAGTTGTAAATTGGTGTGAAAATAGCACAAAAACATGTGCTCAATGCATGATTTTGAACTGCGCATATTTTGTACACCAGCGCCGAAGGTGTTAAGAAGCTCATTGCAATCTTTCCTGTTTTTACGCAACTAATATTGAGAAAAGGGCTAATGCAACTACTTAATGCAGCCTTAATGTACTAGATCAGCAATCCCTAAAGTCTAGCCAACAGACCAGATCTAGCACGTGAAAGGTTCTAATCAGGCCCAGAAGCTTTCTTGGCAATGTTTAGTATTTTAACAATTTTGTGTAAATAAATTAATGTGAGAAGCAATTAGGCTACACGAACAGCATTTTCTGTAATTGAGAATTTTATCCCGGTAGGCTTTGGAAACCAAACCAAAACAAACCAAGCTTTTTGCTTTTATCAAAATCTCAACTACCAAAATTTTGGGATTAACTTGCAATGTGTGAAATATATGTGATTTGCTTAGGACCTACACCATTCGTTTGTAATGTTATGCTATGTGAAACACAGACAAGTAAATGTAAACACAGACATTTCACAAATTCTCTGGCTCAGCAGGGTAAATATATTGACAAGAGTGTGAGGTTCAAGAGATGAAACTGCATTTTGTATAGATTCTGAAGGTAAACTGTACGATTTTTCTAATGCTCAGTGACTTTCAAAACCTGCATTCTTGATAGATATAATAGACAAATTAATGGTATGTGAATGAGTCAATGCAAGGAAAGGAAAAACACATTCACAACCTTTTTAGTGAGATTGAACATTTGAAGCAAAGCTAAAATTTGGTTGCAAAAGCAATTACACAAAATGTATTTTGCAAAGCACACTTGGAGATGGTGAAAGTGGCAGTAGTGCTAAATAAACTGGTGAAATTCCTAAGTTGCAATTAACGTCAACTTGATAGCCAATTTCAGGACTTTTGTAGTTTGGAAAATGGCATCAAAACATTTTCATTGCCCTGTGACATTGGTATCAAATCAGTGCCGATAGATCTCCAAATATAATTTACTGAATTGCAAAATGACTTGATCTGAAGGCAAGATTTCTATCAAAAACTTTACTGGAATTTTACAGAGTGTCTCCCAAGAAAAAGATATCCACAGATTTAAAAGCGTGGACAGATTGATTTGGTTGTTTGGAAGTACTTATTTTTGTGACCTATTCTTTTCCTGAGATGAAATATTGTAAGTCCAAGTATCAAAAGAGAATTTCAGATGCACGTTTGCATGATACTCTTTTTATTGCAGCATCAAGCATGGAACCAAATATTGCAAAATGCAATAAACAAGGCAGGCTTATAAGTCACATTGAATACATGTTACAACTACCACGCAAAGAAAATGTGTGGCAATATCAGGGCCATTGCCAGTGGTGCCCAGCCCCCCATTTAAAATCTGTGCTCCCCGATTTCACGTTTGGCCTCACGAACTACCACGAAACTGTAAAAATGCCATGTGCAGTTGTAGATGGTCATCAGGCAATTACTTGTTGAATGACTCTAGTTTGCGGCATTACATTGATTATTCTGGTATGAGTTGCATTGTGAGGTTTATTAGCCTCAGAATGGTATTTGTGACATCTGCTACAAACAACAATCTTCGACGCTGTTTTAAGTCATTTTTTAAATAAGCAAAAGCACAAAATTCAAACTTTTTTATTCGTAGGAATTGCCAATCTAAGGGTCTTGAATGCTTTAGCCAATGTGGTCCAACTATATGCCACATGTGGCCTGCCACAGCATTTACAGTGCCCCGCAGAAACATACAAAAATCTTCAAATCTGCATTTGTTTAAAAGCGTGTGTGGTTATATTTTTCTTCCCAAATTGCTTGTGCTGGATAAAGTGCATTTGCACAAAAAAATACCTTTTCTGCGCACGATTTTGTGTTGTTTACTGATTGTACAATCAACTTAGAAGGTATGGCCCAACGCTAACCCTTCACTGGGAAACCTCTCTTGATAACATCTGTTTTTTTTTATCTGCCCCTGTTTGCAACACTATTGTGACAATACAAGGGATGGCCAAATGGACTTTATCGCAAAAGTTGTTTTTCGAATTCTACAAAATCATGGTGAATAAAGTTATTTTTGCAGCTTTTAAGGGGGAGATTTCCTCCCTGATTAGAATTATCTATTCCAAGGATGGGCAATTATTTTGGCTTGAGGGCCACTTTGAGAAAGCTGCATTTAGCTGATAGATGGACAGATTTATTTGGTGGTATGGAGTCCATTGCGCCAGATGTGCTATTCAAGACAAAGTAAACTGGTCTACGAATGTATCGTACCTGGAAATCGGCCTAAAACTAGCAGTTGTCGATTGCCTTACCAATGGCATAGCTCCTCTGCCGATTGCGCTAGAGAGCTGTTCAAGGGCTCAAACGGATTGGCCAGTCTTCTAGTTGCACTCAAAATTTTTTTGTTGGGATTTGTAGAATTTTCGTGAGTGATGTCATAAGTGAAGTAGTTTATTGGCCATTTTGGCTCATGTTATCTGGCCTAGGGTTCAACTGCTAGGCCAAAGTATTTTGTTGAAAATTTCATTGGAAACTAGGCTCGAGCCCGATGTAGAGATTTCATTGTGGTATGGAAGAAATTCCGGAACGACAATTATGTATTCGAGGTCGAGCTTTGACAACATTTTCTACAACTAAGAAAGATCTTGCGGGCTGCAAGAAAAGCTTTTGCGGGCCGCATATGTTTGCAGGCCTGCTTTAGGTTATTGATTTGTCTCTGGCAACTTTACTAACAGATAAATTATTATTGGGTTACAATCAAAATGACCGCTGGAGCTTTTTTGCATTTGTAAAGTTTTTTGAGTGTAAATGTGACAAGTGATAATTGATCATTTGTAAAAGTATGTTATATATGACCTTTTAATCACCTTTCCCTTCACCAATCAATATGGGAAATTTTCCATAAGATATATGTGCTACAAAATTTAGCTTCAATTGAAAGAAATGCAGGTTACTTGGCATGATATTGCAGTACACCTAAACCTTATCTAATCCTATGTAACCTTGCTGGCAGTGTAAACAGCTGATACAACAAAGGCTTACTGTAAAACAAATTTTCTGCAATTGAAAAGTGTCGTTTGGTATTGAAAGAGGGGTCATTCTAAAAACCATAGGCCTACATGGCTTGTCCTGATAGAAATCAACACTGAAACTGGATACTATACAGTAGAGAAATTAATTACTGAAGATTTTACAAACAGTATGTCAACATATTTAAATTGACCATGCCTTGAACTTTTATTGCATTCCTGATTTGTCTGTGCAGCACTTCAGCACTAATTTTTTTCTTTTAGACAAAAGAACCCTAAACTACAAATGGTCATGCATGTTCATGTAAAATCTCTTAATGTTCAGTAATTTTGACAGCCATTTAGACTGTAACTACGTTCTCTGTGTACTGAAAAGATAATAACAGTTTGCATTTTTATTTGTGCATTTTTATAGATTTGTGGCCCTCAAAACCTATGTATATAGCCATAATGCGCAATACAATTCTTATGCTCAGCTACTAAATAGGATATTAAATACAGCTTAAAATCAAATAAACCATCAATCCTGTTAGAAAGATGAGGTTTCTTTGTAGGTTCTATAAAAGCTCATTTACCCAACGTGACCAACAGCGCTTATTATTGCTGGCTTTGTTTCTCTGAAAGGTAACTTGTTCTACACTTCAAGATGGTGTTTTGTACTATACAATAGGGCAACAGGGTACATTATAACTCATCCATACCTACATTATTTCATTACCATGTGCTTTGCAATTATAGTTTAACATCATGCATGCAGCCAATGATGACAGTGCTTCAAATCATTATTGTGTTAGGTGAAAGTGGCCAATATTCATTGGAGAACAAATTTGTGTTCCACTGTTAACTCGTTGGCTACCAGCCTAAAGTATAATAGTACTTCGATTTCGGCCTAAAAAACAGCAGTTTTTGGTTGCCTTACCGACGCCATAGCTCCTCCGCCAATTGCGCTAGAGAGCTGTTCAACGGCTCATACGGATCGGCCAGTCTAGTAGATTGCACTCAAAAAAATATTTTTGCCTGGGGGGTGCGTTTTTTGTGAGTGACATCATAAGTGAAGTAATTTTAGGGTCATTTTGGCTCATGTTGCCTGGCCTAGGGCCAACCACTAGGCCAAAGTGTTTTGCTGAAGTTTTCATTGGAAACTAGACTCGAGTC
>JGI24021J15306_10008947_pt1 | contig 12355 bp, 8 predicted proteins | sample Ectturendosymbi1_FD_15306 | JGI IMG/M metagenome (IMG submission 15306)
TGGCATGTGAACTCTATTGTTGCTTGCTGCCACAGTGCGAAGCTTTGCGCACATGCCGCTCAGGATTTCCGATCGCAACAATATCAACAAAAAAAAACAAAATCCAAAGCTTTCCAATTTAAAAAAAATCTAAACTATAAGACACGCTGCATCTTTTGAGCATTTGAACAGCTTTCTAGTGCATTCAGTAGGCGATTTGTGGTGGTGCAAAGTGAAGGTAAAAAAGTGGCTCACGTGGGTCTTCAAGGCAAAAACAACCTGACACCGAAGGTCTTAACCATTCTACTTGCAATTTCAACTTGAAATTCAGTAGGTAGTGATTTTAGTAAACAGAGGTCCACAACTTCTGAATGGGTTTTTATTTTTCTCTCTTGTTTCTTTTGGTTATCACATCACATCACAGAACTACCAGGCACAGTGAGCAGTGTAATGCTTTGCAACTTTGCATATTTCATGTAACAGTTTAACTTCCCAGGTTTTATGAATCGCACTGCTGTGTGTATTGCCTAGATTATCTTATGCTGTGTCTCTACCTTATCTTCCATTTGAATTTTCATTGCATTTACTGCAGGAGCATTCACACGAAAGAATGCAATCAAAGAAGCATGGACAAGAAGGTACAAAACTACTCATCAACATGCCCTTTTTGTTTATCTTGCTAATAGAAATGCATTCAATTTTGCTATGATTTTAAACCACTGCTGCATGCTTACAGCTATTGCATATCCTTTTTTCATGTGCTTTTTCAAGGTTAAAGATCACTTGCTTTTGTAAAGACTCAATAATGTTAGGGTTGCTTGGTATGTGTGTTTTAATGATAAAATGAAGTACACTTGCAAGACAAAGAAATGTAACCATTTGTCAGATACAAAAATCTTACACCAAAAGCACCTCCAGTTTGGTGGAAAGTGTTGCTATAGTTGTAATATGAGATCTGATGCAGCTGCAGCTCTAATTGAAATGATAAAGGAAACATTTTCTTTAATGTCATTCGTAGTGAGGTCGATAATCAAAGATAAGGTAATTTTCTTTCTGTCTTTCCCTCAGAAGTTCCTGCCTCCTTGTGCTTCTGTGGTCCATTTAAATAATAAAGTTCTTCTTGATAGGGAATGATTCGATTCACTATGATAACCATACATTGGTGATGGTGCCAATGTCAACAGTTCAGATGTGCTTTTGCCACATTTATGGTAAACTGTACAAGTAAATGTCTACTCTTGTGTTTATATTACTTCAGACAAAGTTTTTCTAGACCAAGATCTATTTTTGTGCACTCTGTAATGTCATGCCATACTCACTGATGCACTACACTGCTAATCTTTTAGTTCTTCTACGTACAACAATGTTTTGAAGTCATGTGCCATAAGATATTGTAACTACTGGTGTATTTTGAGTATCTTAAAGAATGACTCTTCTTGTAGTGTTTCACTTTTGCAGGTTGGGTTGTGAAACAGTCCAGATGGTCAAAGGACGAAAAACGAGGTAACATTCGATTTTTATGCTACCGTTCCTTTTATATGTATCAAGTTCCGAAATTCGTCATTCATGTTGTGCTGCCAAAAATGTGTTATATGTTTTTTAGACAAGAACTGTGACATTCGCAAATTCACTTTCACGTATGTGATAACATTACAAATACTTTGAATTGGCGGTGCTAAGTTGGTAATTGCCCGTGGTATTGCACAATCTTCAGGAAAAAAACTATGATTTCCAAACCTATCTTTGGCAATATAGATTTAACTGAGAGGCTTCTCATTTCAGCCTTTTCCATGAGCGCCCCGTCCATTCACTGGTTATGAAAGGTGTCATGTCGTTTACTCGTCGTTAGTCCTTCCTAACCTGGGGTACACGTACCCCTAGGAGTACATTTCCTATCTGAAGGGTACATTTAAGGTTAGCAGTAGAAAGGAGAGATACATATATTATCTTTTTGCAAATATTCATACATATATCAGTGAATATTATTTAAAAAAATCATTATGTTCTTACTGTTATATATATACACATGATTAGTCAAGATGAAATGTTTGGTCAATCTATGCCATAGAAAGAAATTTTAGGGGTATACATGCTCATTTGTCCAAATGCTGAAGGGGTGCATGGTCAGAGAAAGGTTGGGAACCACTGGTCTAAGCAAGTAGCATCAAATGCTAAAATAGCACACTGTTTGAAAATTAGCAAAACCACCATTCTGTGCCACAAACCTATGACAATTTATAAGCTACGCTCAATTTAAATGCTATTTCAAAGCCACCAGCGGATTCTAATCCTGCCTACGCGCATTGAACTTTTTGAACGAACCTCATTGACACTCTTTTTTTCATTACACGACACAAAGAAACTGTTGCGAACGTAATTTCCAATCGAAACATCTTAATCGTTGGATGATTGTTTTGTTAAGTCATATGCCTGTCGTGATATTGTTCAGTGGTGGTGTGCGGCTGCGCTGGATATTGCGTAGCTGCTTTTCAGTAGTTTGTGAGACGTGTCGTGTTCAGGTGGTGGGTCTGCCGTGCGTTGCTTCTAGTTTGAAACTGCCTAACAAAAATAAACGCCTGAGCGTTCGGAATATACGACACGATATGAGTATTGTCTCTACTCTCGTATCGTGTCGTATATTGCACCGTTTTTAACTTCGTACCGTTGCTTGTTTCGTTAGACGTGAGCATGGCAAGTGATAAAAGGAGTCAGCATCATCACGGCGAAAGCACCCGCCGCGAGATGGATGAACGGGACAGAAAAAAAGACGCAGCCGGGTACTTGTTTGTCTCAAAAGCACGTTGGAACGTATTTTTTTCGTGCTTTCGAGGGCAAGGCCGATCTAAAGTATTTTGGCCGGAGTGGCCACTCCAAGAAAGTGTCACAATGGAAAAAGTTGAAGGCTCAATCTTCATTCTAAATTGGCAGAAAAGCTCACGTTCTAAATCGATAAGGCGCCTCTTGTTTCGGACCATTCGTCGAGGAAAAATGTATTGAAATTACCGATTTGGCTAAAAAGTTCGTGCTCGATTGCCCATTTGTATGAGGGACCCGTCAGACTGGGCCCAGCGTCACTCTATTCGCTCATCCTTTTTCGCACGACCGCAGATATTCTCCGGAACGTTCAAAAGCCCACAAGCGGAAAAGAAGATCAGCTTCAACCTCCTCCAGTGCGTCCTCCTTTGCTTCACCTGCTCCCAAGTCGAGCAAACGTCACAGACACGAAAGTCCATCGCCAGAGCCTTCACGACACTATCATGCTGAGAAGGTATGGCTCGCCACAAGTTTTGCCAGTATAAGTTCTTCGCACTGAGTCTTCAATTGTATTCATAAGAACCGTTGAACAAAGCATTACGTGCAAGCAATGTTGTGCCTTGTGTCAAGCTCCTACCTGGTCAAGGGAACTTGCAAGTCCGGGCCAATGTATAAAAGCATTTTCAGTTGACTGACATTACATTCCCGGGACAGTTAAAGTTGATAAATGCCTTGATCCTGCTGGTGAGTTAATCGAGAAACCTGATTTTCACCGAAAATCACTCACTCTTCTGTTGCTGTTCAAGTCATATCCCTCAACATGCGGAACAGAGACAGTCCGGGTAATGAAAATGAATATCATATCGAAATAGGAAATATACGTTCAGAGAAGGAAAACGTCATCACATGCACTGCGTTGTCTGAACAGTGCGGCCTTGGTTTAATTAGAATGCGCATGCGTAATCTTATGCACTGGTTCTGCCTAGGTTTATCAAACAGAAAACGTGCCATGTCTTTGTTAGACCGGAAGCAGACTTCTGCTTTACATTGAAATATTTGGAGAGCATACAAAATTTGTCAATGAAAATGATGTTCCTTATGAGGTGTTCAAAATTTTCACTTGTGTTGGAAAGTAATCTGATTGATTTGGAATTCCAGTGCTTTCGTGCTTTGAACGCCATACTCTCATAGTTTTCGGACGTTGCTTGACCTTGAAATTGCAGGAGTATGAACGTGGAAGAAGTCGTGAAAAAGACTCGAAAAAGCTTCACAGGGTCATGCATAAAGTGGAAAAGATTCCAGATGCGAAGTCGAAGCATTCGCGTCCTTCGACCAGTCCACAAAGTATGATATGTCGATACTACTGAAGTAAAGTTGATGTCTGGCATCTTCACTCTTTCTCGGCCTTTGCGTAGTCCTGCTTCTGCCGCATTGATGGCGTATTTCCTGCAGGCCTTGCACTATCATTTTCATCCTTAAACTTATTTGTTGTTGAAAATACCAGACCGTTTTAAAAATTTCTCATCTTTTGAGATTTACACACATATTATATATATATATATATGTCTGCGACACTACAAACTTTAGACGAATGACATGAAACAAGCTTTATGTGTTTAGTAGGACAAGGTTTATTCATAAAAATTTGATTGAGAAGTTCAAACGCGTGTGGGTTTCATCAACGATTTTCACAAAATTATGTGGCCATGTTTGCTCTTGTTACCGAATTTTTGAGGCTGTGCATAAATATTTTCTGAACTTCCTCAGTCATCTCTTCCGATTCTAGTGGTCGTCAAGATTGTTTGGCCCCTCCACAAACAACCTTCCCCTTTGAACTTTTTGTGCAATTTCCGGAGCGGTACAACAGCTCATGCTTCATTATGAAAGTGAATCTNAGAGATTTTCAATTGTTTTTCAATTTTCTACACAGGCCGTTAAAATTCGATTCAATTGAACAAAAAATTGGTCAAGTTGATAACGATAAATCTTTTGAAATACCCTGTATATGTGTCGATCAGGATAACCCCGCTTCAATAAAGACGCGCTTGTCGAAGTAAACGGCAGGGCTGAAACTAGGGGTTACACTCCTGCCACTTGCTAACCGAACTTGGCAAAAGTATGAAGTTTGGGGTGAGTTCTTGACTTAATTGCAATATTTCAATTCGATACACTCTCACGGATGTAATTTCTTTTCGAGATTTTGTGGATGCAGCTGTCTCAGCTATCAACAGCAGCTTCGCTATTTTCTGTCGAATAAGAGGAATTTAAATTTCACGTTGTATGCCAGATTGTTTTTGTTTCGCTGAAACATTTCGGTCGTTGTCCCGTAATAGTATTAAAACTTGCCAAATAGTATTCACTAGCCTACGTTTCATGACCGAATTGACTTAATTTTTTTCGGTCATTTCAAAAAAGTTCGTTCTATGACTCAAAAAACTCAGATGCCAGGGGCTTCAACAGCATGTTAGTTTGGCAAACAGTTTAACTTCATGGAAAATCCCTTACCTACTGTTTCGCGTCTTCAATTCGTTTCAGCAGCCGTTGCTTTGCAGGGATAGACGTGTACGTTGGCGATGGCCGTGCCAAGAAACAGCGTTCAGAAGACGAGCGTTCGAAAAGTCGTCATCAAAATCAAGCAGTAGTACATAAAAAGTTCGTTTCTGTGTGTTCCATTCGCTTGGTGCTGTTAGTGCGTACAGTAGGTGCGCTCCTCAACCTTTCGATGCGTGCGGGCTGAACGCGACATGGGTCGGCAGGTTTTTTTAAAGGTTTGACCTTCGCGACCGTAAAAGAAATTTTTAGAGACCTCAACTATTTCATCTAGATACCGAGGTGGTTGTAAAGCGAGGTTTAAGTGTATTTTGGTGGTGGTTGTGCAGTGAGGTTCTTTTGCATTTTGAGAGACCGTTGGAAGAATTTGAGAGACAGTTTCGGTCCGTCAAAACGTCTTAAAAACACTGTGGGCAGGGAACGAATTCGTAGTGTATCAGCACTTGTCTCCTCCTCCCTGGGGAATCGAAGGATTGTTATCCGGTCGCCCCCTTAAAACCTTTTACAAATTTACAGACTTACAGAAAAACGAAAATGTTGTTTGCGAACATCCTAGCTGTCGCTTTTCAATTTTCACCGAGCTGCTTTCTGAAAAAAGAAGCAGACCTGAGCGCGTAGGCCTACCGATTTTTTGCAAAAGGCAAGTTCCATACAAGCTGCACAACCTACCGGCACCGCCTGTTTGCTTCACGATCACTTTTCTTCATGGATTCGGACTCACGAGTGACGCTACATCGATTGACGCCAACTGGTTGGCGACATTGATCGAACGTCACTTGCGCTTTGCCTTGCAGGTCTACTCACGCGCGGGAGGATTCCTACGCGAAGGAAGAGTTTGTTAGGAGCAGTAGCAGGAAGATCAAGCCCCATATTGGTAAGTTCGCACATATGAAGTTGAAGTGCAACATTTACAAGTGCGTTTACAGTTCATTTTTCCAGCTTTCCACGATTTGGCCAAACGCCGTCCTGTGCCTGTTTCTAGCATCTAGTTTAGTCATTCGTTCCGGTTATTCCACGGGAGATTCTTACTTGCCAGATGTTTTTGTTGTACAGAGCAGCCCCTTGGTAGCGAACACTGTAGGTCTCTACGCAAACAAATAATAGTCAAAAATGCACTGGATTTTTTCTTTTCAGTTTAATGTGCTCCTTGGGATCAGCCTAAAGTCATATATGAAATGGTTTAATGTAACTCTTAATCTCTATGACTTGCAACATCATTTTGATCCACAGTTAAGAAGAGAAATAGAGAAACGAACAATGTGTTGTCGATGTTGTAAAGTTCGACTAGGATGCAGTTTTTATGTACCGGTATTTATAAATCTTTATTTAATGCTTCGGCGTAAGCACTACTCAACGCATATATGACACAAACACAGAATACAGGCTTCGATGGAAGTTCTTGCGTTCCCAGACACGCGATTTTCAGGAAAATTGACGTATGTTGTTTCTTGTTATGTTGTCTTGCCGTCTGTTGTGCGTGAAGTGGAGGAAAGCGTGCGCGATCACCTGTCGAAAGCCGAAGAGAAGCCCAGCAAAAAGCATAAGCAGCAAAAGAAAGAAAAAAGTGCGTTTCCGTTTTCCTTGTTATCATTCCAAAACAACTCTCAACTAGTGTTAATAAAAATTCAAAACCTGTTGGCGTATAGTTACTGCTGTGTAGTCGACAAAGTTGAGTAGTCCAATTGGCGTTTTTTTCTCGTGTGAACACTGCCACTGGTGACTGGTGCTCTTCAATTGATCTTCGTTGCCCGTTTTAATTATGTTGCTTTTGGTTGAATTCGATGTTGCTCGATGACAGCATCCATTCATGTGATTGCGTCATATTACGTTTTTCGTCTCAGTTCTTCTGTCCAGTGGTGATAACGAAGAGATTCATTTGAAAGGGAAGAAACACAGACGGTTAGCAAATGTTTTGGAAAATTTTTGTCACTCCGAACTACATCTTCACCGCACAACTCCCCTTCGACTTAACGTTGTGTTTTTTTGCGAGCCACGTTGCAGTGTATGCGAAATCCGTGGCATCCTGTACGTGTACAAGCGTTTGTGGTGTATCAAGGTTTCCCGCTTCTGTGTTTATTTCACGTATCAGTGAGGCGCTAATGCGTGACAGTGTCTTTTTTAGTGAAAAGAAATCGCAGCCCTTTTCAAAAAATTTTAACGACAGATCTCTGGACATCGTCCTTCGTTAACACAGGCCTCGTTGTGCCGCCGTCAGGCTTTCATGTCAGAAACAATTCAGAAAGGCCATTTTTATGTTTAGTGTGTTTAATAGGAAATCTTTAGTAAATGACTACTTCGCGAACTCGAAAAAGTTAATTTGTAGACTGTTTCAATTTGGATGTTGCTTCTGGAAACGTGAAGAAAAATTGATCCCGTTCTGTTGCGCAAGATCTTCCATTCGCAAATGATGTGCAAGAAAACGTTTTTCAGTGCTCCACCAACAACTTTTTACTGCTCGGAAACACTGATATTTTTATCTAGTAATCAGGGCGAAAGTTTGTGTTTAGGTCTGCTGCTGCTGATAGCAAGTCAAAAAAGAAGATTAGAGATGACGCCAGAAGGAACGACAGATCCTCCTCATACGAAGCTTCGTCCAGGTTAGTCTGGTGCAGTGGTTCTTAACCTTTCCTCTGACACGCCCCCTTTAAGTAATTGTTCCAGCCTCCCATGACAGTCCAAAAGTTGTATAAGCAAATGCACTTATTGGTTAATTTTTTGATCAAACTTTCCATGTTGCAGAGCGCATTAGAGCTTGCGCCCCCTTTGAAAACTTTTGGCACCTCCCTGTGGAGGCGCTTCTCCCCCCCGGTTAAGAACGACTGGTCTAGTCATTCTTTTTCCATGTAGTTTCAGAAAGTAAAGATAAAATGTCGTGCTACCATTCGGCCATTACATGAATTATTTGTCTATTTTGTGTTGTGCTCGTTTTACTTCGACTAACAGGCCAGGTTTTGTTTTAATTTGCTGGCACTCACCACGTAACTTAAACCAAAGGCGGTTCTGCATGACTTACCTGTTTGCAAAATACTTTTCATATCCAGGGATTCCACGCTGTGTTAAAATATTTGTTGCTTTGAATTGCATTGATAGTTTTTTTTCAAAACCTGTTCCTTTTGTGCAAAAGTTGTTACAAGCTTATTTGAATGATTTATTTTGCTTTTCGTTCTTATTGTCACGAGGTGCAACATCATGCGTCTAAGTTCGAATTAAACGTATGCTTACAAGCCGGATATGCAAAGAGTGCGCTGCTTGGAAAGCCTGAAATCCTGCACGGACGAGACTGCCTGGGCTTCGCAGATAGTGCCACGTACTCTCCTGACTTGTGTCATATTTATCGAATTTAGAATCACAGTAGCAATGACGTTAAAGCAGGAAATCCTTCAGAGACGGCCGACTGCATTTAGCGTGCAGTGCCACTAATTTGGTGTGCTCTTTTCTATAGCAGAGTAACTTGAGAGTGTCAATCTGTAGAATTTAATAAAACTAAATAAAACATTGTCTGTTACAAAAGTTTTCTTAATTGGCAGAAGTTGGTAAACGCTCAGTTATCACGAATAATCGTAATGGAAGCGTTAAACCTTTCGTTTTTTGCGGGTCGAAAGTAGTAGTTCAAATGTTAATAATGCACATACTATGTCTACGCGGAAGTGCAATCCTTCAAACGCTTTTTCTTAATTGGGAATCTTATCGAGGACGTGACTGGAGCTCTTGGCGTTTACTAAAACAATTGAAACATTAATGAAACTAACGCATAATTAAAGCAGCACGATGCATATCGATTCTTCATATTCCCACCGTCAAATTTATGGAAGATGTGGTTTTAACTTATCTTGTTCGCTCGCTTTGAAACAAATGGAAGTGAACTTACACGCAGATCCGAGATGTGCAGAGAGGTCAATATCAAAGTTTTTCACTCACAGTTTTTCTGGAACATTTTGCCTCACGTTGTTTACGTGCTGTTATGTTGGCCCTGCCAATCAAAAATGACCACGGGCCACGGCGCTGTTGCTATGATTGTACGTAGACTTCTTTGCTTTCTTCAGCGAGAGAGAGACGAGAGAACCGAAGAAAAAAGCGAGAGACATCATTCGTCAGTCTCCCGCTTTCCGTAGATCGAGTTCTGCGTCCCCAGGGCTAAAGAAAAAGTATAAAGACTATGAAAAGTACACCAGGTAACCACCATGCATGCAGTTTAGTAGGTGACTGGAATGACATGCTACTGTTTGGAAGTTGCGTCCCAAATCCGGATTTAAGTCCTACAGATCAATCGAGTGGAAATGGAATGAATGCGATGTCGAATAATGCTTGCAGTTTATTGTTGATCAACTCCCGTTTCTCGCCTTCAATTTATTCAAGCGTCGTCATGATCCGACGTGCCCGCAGCATTGGAAACCCCGTCGATTAAGACAGGGGTCGGCAAACACCGGGCCCTGGCCCGGTGCCGGTCCGTGAAGAAATTGTTACCAGGCCGTGCGGAACCAAGGCCAAACTGGTTCAAAAGTGACTGGAACGACTAACAAAAGGAACACACTGCGGGTGCCATTGGCTAGCGTAATCCCTCCAGGTCGGGGCATCTTATTACGGCAAGGCAAAGCCAGATCTCTCACTGAATCAGTGCCATGATGACTTACGAGTTGTAATACATTTGCATATGCCAAGCATTATTTTTATTGAGGGCCCGTGCGCAAAATAGTGCCAGGCTGGAACCGGTCCGCAGTGCGAAAAAGATTGTCGACCCCTGGATTAAGGGGTACCGTTGTTTAATATTATTGATGTGGACCTGCGTCCGGCTCGATGCACATTCCTTTGCAGTTCCTTCGTTGGTTCTGAAGTGCACTTTGATGACAATCGGCGTCTGTGCCATAACGTCGTAGTACAGAGAATTTGCTACTGTTGTGTGAAATACCATTTTTCATAGTTTCGTTGGCGTTGTTGCGTGCATCAAAACAGCAGTTAAACAAGAAATTTGTTCGTTTCGGTATCACCAAAAGGTTGGTTATTAAAAGTATTGGTCATCAAACAGAATGAATGCTTTCGTTCTGTACAATCACTTTTAAGGGAAGCTGTGACCAAAACTCGCTTAACGTGATCGCTTATTTTGGATTGAAAAATTGAAAGGAGCGTAGCACCTACCTTGTGTTGCGCCTACGTGTAATGATTATGTCATGACATCTAATTATTCTGATTTCTCCGCCGACAGTGACCAAGAAGGCAGCCAGGGCGAGACGAAGAAGAAGGCGAAGTGGAAAAAGAAGAAAAAGAAAAACGCAGACGAATATGCGATTGGTTTTCACAAGAAAAGCAAGGAGGAGATTCTTATGGTAAAATGAGCCGTTACTTTATTTTTATGTGTAGATCAAAGATAAATCCTGAAAAGTAGTGTCTTAACGTAAAAGTCTTGTTCTATACGTACGTTAAAAAATAACCTCGAGATGTTGCACGGTTCTTCCTCAAGGGTGACACTGAAGAAAGTCCCAGAGCCAAGAAAACAAAAAAGAGAAAAAGGGCGCGTGAGGAAACACCATCAGAAAGCTCGGGTAGCGAAGAAAAACCAGTCAAGAAGTCTCGGCACTTGGAGAGGTAGGTCGAGACTTGAGAACAGTTAGCAATCAATATTGGCTAAGGTGGAATCGGTGAAAGCGACAAAAAAAACGTGACTTTATTCCAGAAACAGCTTTACCGTCCTGACTCACGGTGATTAGTAATGTTTTCGAAGGTTTTACTTGTGCTGGATTTCCCGCCTTGCGTCATAACGCAGTTAAGTTCGCCATGATACTTTTTCTAGAGAAGTGGTTTTCAACCTTTTTTGTACCGCGACTCATTATAGCAACCCACTATAACCCAACGACCCCATCTGAAACTCAAATAAAGCAAATGTAATACTGATGCGTATAAAATATCTACTCGCGACCCCTCCAAAAATGGTTCACGACCCCTTCGAGGGTCGCGACCCCGAGGTTGTTCTGGAGCGAGCATTATAACGAATCGAAACTGTGTCGAAACCAGTAACAACGTTGAGAGGATAGCTCATTTCGCTTTTGTTTTTGGTTCCGACCAGTCTTTGCGTTCAATTTGTTGCAGCTGCAATGTTGTGCAAAATGTGTGCTACGCTTCTTTGTCGCGCTGCAGTTCTAATGACCAGCAATGACTTTTTGAGTACTGCTTTTTACAAGTGTGCGCAAAAGAGTGGATAGCGCCCCGGCTGGGCTTTCGTTTAATTTCTGTTAAACAAAGCACGTGCAAGAGGAAAGGCACGTTTGACTGTCTTTATTCTAACCCTTTGCGCAAAAGTCAGACGTTGTGACTCACATGCCGACATTTTCAGTGAGCTTGTGCCACGACTCTGAAAGTTTGAGGCGTGGTTTAGTTTGAAGGTATCAAGATAGTAGATTAAGATCCACTCAGTCATGCGTGAAACGCGACGAAACAAGAAAAAAACGTACACAAACGAAAACTGCACGAATTCGACCCGGGAACCCAAGCGAATAGAGCACCAGAGTACCAATAAAAACACGGAATATTCTGATGTTGGAAAAGAATAACCCCTGCTTTCTTTGAAGAAACATTGTCAAGGATGTCGGCATGCCAGGTCTAAAAACCTGAGACAAATCGTAATTTGTTTTGCACACTTTTTCGAAAGATGGTTTAAAAAGAAAGTTTTCCGATGTAATATTTTGTTGTGAAATGCTTTGGCTTTGTGGCAAACAAAAGCATGTTAGGTGAACGGAAAGGTGATATCTCCTGTGTTAATAAATTTCACCGAGAAGTTCAAGTGCTTGCCACGTCTGATATGAACGGCAGTTGATTGTCATGTACTGCTGCACATGCCGCGTAACCTTCCTCCCCATGAATGCAACGCCTCCTGGTCATGTATTGCATTTGTTCTATGCAGCGAGGTGGAATGGAAAGCTGTAGACGAGGCAGAGAAAGGTCGAAAGCGAGCGAAGCGCGAATACTCTCCTGACCGACATCGTCTTGAGCGCGAGGTGAGAGCGCGCAGGTCTCCCACTCCTCCTCCTCCTCCTGCGGAGAAGCTTCTTTCACGTCATCTTCCTCACCAGCAACATGGAAG
>JGI24021J15306_10008948_pt1 | contig 12355 bp, 8 predicted proteins | sample Ectturendosymbi1_FD_15306 | JGI IMG/M metagenome (IMG submission 15306)
GGCATGGCCAGCCCAAAATTTTAGGTGGGTCAAAATGTTGGATATTAGTTGAGCAACAGTAATTTTGTTTGAGATACTGTCTCTTGAAGCACAAAATGACTAAAAATTTTAAAAATTTGGAGGGGTTATGGTTTCTTGGCCCCTCTGGGTACGCCTATGTATGTGCGCTTTATATAACGTATATGTAATGTAGTACCACGCTTACTTAAGATATCTTAAGTAGGCCGTGGTAGTACTTTATATAAACACTTACGTATTTATATAATATTGTGACCATATTTTTTATTTAAAAAGTTGTTTATTAGAAATTTCGTTTACAGTGAAATATGCACATTCGGACTGCCCAATTTCGGCAAAATAAGCCTTGCATTTAATATTTTCTTCTCTATCCCTGTGCAAGATATAGTTTATTTAAAGGCTATACAAAAATATTATCCCAATGGACGTTTCTGTGTCGGTAATCATCGATCAAAAACCGTATCTGAAAAAATTTAGGCGGGGCTTCAGCCCCCTTAGCCCCCCCTAGATCCGTCTATGACACGACTAGACAGTCCAAACTGAACATTTGCGCCAATCGTGATTATCACTGAATCAAAGCAGCTTATTTATTTGTGTGCAGACAAACTAGGTTTGTCCATTAGAGACTCAGAGATTTTGTAAAAATTACTCTGACTGAAGTCCCAAGTGATTGAATGTGACTCAAGTCCTGCAGAGTCATTCTGTGAAAAACGTGACTCGATTCGAGTCACAAACGTTCTCAACGTGACTCGATTCGAGTCACAAACGTTCTCAACGTGACTCGAGTCGAATCCGAGTCACCAAAAATCGTGACTCGAGTTCAGTCGAGTCATTTATTTGAGTTTTACTATCACTGGCAGAATGTTTAAAATCCAAATCCATTTAACGTACTAGAATTTGGCCAGATTTAAATCCAAAGCCACGTCCATGTTCATTTCTGGTCAGTTTTTGGGCATGTGAAAGAGAAGGAAGTGTGTTTGTTGCAGCAAGGCTGGGCTAGATTTGTAGAAATCACTGAGAGTGAAGGAGAGAAGTAAAATAAAAACATTTTGTTGCTTTTTGGCGCCAGTTTGTAACAAACAAAGAAAAATTTTAAATTTCATTTGACTCGAGCTTGCAAACGTATGACTCGATAGTTTCTGTGGCCAGTGACGGATTTACTCTTAGGTTAAATAAACCATGGCCTCGGGCCCCGCACAACTTTTTCCTATGACGACTCAATATTTTGACTAAAAATTTCCAAACTGCGCAGAGGCATAACTTTACAGTTTACTTTGAAACGAGCGGAAATGCAAATGTCTACTCTAGACTCTTATCAGTACAGCAACAACACAACAATATTGTGCATCCGGGCGTGAGAGAGATTCAGGCCGTCTGTATGAAAGTGGTTACAAAAAATGAATGAAAGAACTGATATTCAATTTTTCGCTGACAAGGAGCTCGCAACAACGCAAGACCTCAGACACTACAAAAGTCCGATGAAAAGCAATATTGTCAGTATTGGATCCTATGTTTGGTTGTTTTTAACTAGATTTTCCGCAAACAGACATTGCTTGTTGAAGCTGTGTATCAGGGGTCTCCAAACATTTTTTCCGACTGCCACACAGTGCACAACACTCCGAGGGTCGGGCATCTTGCGTAATGTGATTTTTTCGTGATACGTTAGATTTTGCCAAATGAAGAAATTTTTTGTGAATACATTATTTTTTCATTATTGACAAAATCTCTTCGCGGGCTGGATGAAATGGCATCGCTGGCCGTAATTTGGGGACCCCTGATGTAAGGCAATCACAGAACCAAAGTCGGCACAACAAAAGATAGACTTTTGAGGGGGCACTACACATACGAGTGGTACACTTTCACGCTTTTCAGAGATACGGTCAAATAAGTCACACCTGTATGGGGCCCAAAAAACTAAGATGGCCTAGGGCCCCACGCTGCCTAAATCCGTCCCTGCCTGTGACTCGACACTTACTCGACTTGAAGCAATTTTACATGACTCTGACTCGACTTTCACTCAGGTTTGTGACTCTGACACAACAAATATGAATTTGGCCATGGACGGATCCAGGGGGAGCGAGCGTTTTTTCGAACTCTGTGAAATTGTTGAAAGCACATGTAGGCTAACTGTAAATTGGTCAAAATTTTTTATAAATTTTAATTATTATAAATACAATTACACAAAAACAAAAAACCTCAATTACAATTACATGAAAATATAAAATCAATTATGCCTACATTCAAGCACAATTGCAATTGTAATTGATCTAACTCTGGTTGGCACGGGTTGGTTTACCAAATTTGTGACCTGGCGTTTTCAAATTGAATATATAAGCAAAGGGTATTAAGGCTCTCACTACTTTGTCTGTTAATAGCGCTCAGCAACACACTAACTGGATTGCTTTACATGATTATATTTAGTTATACTACAAGTTTACCAAAACACGTGAACGTGAAATCAGAGCAGCGTAACGTAACACGGTTCGTTATAGAATACAGTCGAACAACAGCGTTGAGTATTCACAAGAGCAACCGGAAAGAACGATCAGTCGCTGTAATGAATGCTAGCAGGCTAGTAAAGTCAACTGGTAAGCTGTTCACAAACAAGCATGTTGTATCGAATCACGATCGGACATTGCTGGGAAAAATCACTTAATAAAAACTCGTGTCATGCACGAGTGGCTGAGTTTGTCTAGCACACCACATACAGAATATAGGGTCAGGAAGCGACGGGCGGAGCTGTCATTGGGACACCGTTTCCACAAGTTCATGCAAAAAAACAGAATACAAGGAAATGTTGTAAAAATCAAAAAAATTGCAAATGCAGACCAAAGGTCGGCAACCTACGGCCCGCGGGCCGTATTCGTCCCGCCAAGCAGTGGCGTACGCAGAAAATTTTCAAGGGGGGATTTTATTCAGTGGCATATGGTGGTCATTTGTGTTTGGTGTGCGCTGTTTGTGACGTCACGATTTGACGTATGTCATATTCTTGTTTTCAAGCAAAGCTTGTTGACATACTAGGCATTATCTTCTACACACACTCCACTTATTTTTGTGAAAATCAAGCCCTATACACTTGCATTACAATATTTTTTTTTATTTTAAAGTTAAAGGGGAGAGGTTAACGCCAAACCCCCTCCCCCTTGCGTTCGCCCTTGCCGCCAAGCAAATCATCCGGCCCGGAACCCCTTTACAAATTGTAGTAATTGTATGGTCCTCCCAGTGGTATTATATTTTATAAATCTGACCTCCTCGCAACATTTTGTATTGCATACTTATGAGAAACCCCACTGTACTATGATTGTACTTTATGTCGCATTTTGTGCTTTCGTTATGAACTGTGAAGATTAGGAGTTAATCTGATTCAAATTCTATACCTGTAACAACATCTTAAACAGCGAAGGGAACGGGATTATTGGTGAAAAATTAGTGCAGCCCGTCAGACTTAGCAGAGTTTGTTTTTGGCCTGCGACTAGGGAAAGGTTGCCGACCACTGATGTAGACGTTGCAATAAAGCAACAACACAACACAATGAACAAAGCAAAAAGCACGCTCTGAATCCAATCAGTTTAAAGCACTAACCCTCATTCAAAAAACTCTCAGTCTACATGTGCACTGTACCCACAACAGGGATATCTGCTCAAGAATACAGCGTGGTTTCTCAGAAAGTTAACATTGCAGCTCAAGCATACCGGCGCAAAAGGATAACATAGCAGCTCACAGTCTACCACGCTAGGCTACTACATATCAACTTTTTTGACATAATAAAGAAAATTGTTAGACTATCAACAGCTTCCCTATAGATAAATTTTGGAAACCTTTTTTAACTGCCAGCTTTAGAATCGCTTGCTTAACCAAATTTACGACTGAGCTGGAAGATTCTGCATGTCTGCAGCAAAAATGTAGAACCGCCACTGTTTGTTACATCGCATCATTTGTCTTTGGAAATATGCCAACTCTTTTTCCCTCTACCTACCCCTTCCAGCCCCACGTGTTTCTCATTTGCGTTTCTACGTCATGCATTTCATTCCAAGCACCTCTTTCCTTATACGTTTCATTCGCAGTTTCGTCATCATAGACTAATCCTTCGCTCCAAGCGATGCATCCGAGAGCCCAAGATATCGCGCCATCATTATCTTCCTCATTCACTGCTGTCATTTCCAGCATTTGGTTTTTGAAGTCATGCATAATTGGGATCACGTGATATTTTACAACCTCTTTCATCGTGATGTCATAATTAATCATTCTACTATTCGCTTCATGTATTCCTCTTCCATACCCACCAAGACACTCACTCATCCCCCATAAATATTCTTTCTCCTTAAACAGAGAAATTGCCACGAAAAACACAGCTATCGCTTCTTCGCAGCGATCAGATTGCAGCAGATCTTCAGCAAAACTGTTCAACTCATTTCCAGGTGTGTTGAACTCACTTGCAATCAAAAAATTCAATTTTTTAATTGTGTTTTTTGCTTCGTCTAGTTTTCTGTCTGCTAGACAACCTTTATAGTGTTGCAGCAAGCCGGGTACTTCGCTCAACTGTTCAGGTGAATTCGAATCAGCTGCAAAATGACAAGAAAAGGTAAGGTGTAGATTTGTATACGCTGTGCAATGTGAATAGGATACTTATAAACGACGATTATCTTCATTTAGCCTAACTTATTGAATTTATCATCTGTGCCATGAAGTTATTGGTTCGTTTAATTTGTAGCCCCCTTTCACACAAAACTTTCTGGTTTTTGTCAACTACAGTATGGTTTATTCTGCACCTTAAATTTGCCTATTCGGCCATACGGCTCGTTTTATTGTTCTTGCAACTGAGGGCAGTGGTAGAAGGCTGAGAGAATTAGCCTGCGTCTTCAGGTACTAGTAACGTGTTTTTATCTTTTTGTTCCAGTGTTTTCTTGTGGGAAGAAACACGTCCTGTACAAGTAGGCTATTTTGAAATTTCCAGTAACATACTTTACCCAGAAGCTGTTTATTTTCAGCGCATTGAGTCAATTTCTTAAACTTTAGCCTAGTGCTAGGTTTGTTGGACTGCTTAGATTTGTTTGACTTCAAAACTGATTTGTAAAAGTTAGTCATGGCAAAATCCTAGGGTGTTTTCTGAAATACTGTTTTGATTTGCGTTTCATAAAATTCATACGTTTAGAACAGCTGCCCACCTAATGCACTTTATTTCATCTGTTTACGCTTTTTCATTTTAACTGACTCGATTATTCCAGGGCTGCGGAGCCATCGTAAAAATGACACAACTCCGGCTCCGGAGCTCTTCTGTTCATGAACGTGGCTCCGGCTCCAGCTCCGGAGCTGTTGGTTTTCATGACTGTGGTTCCTGCTCCGGAGCTCTCTTCTTTCATGGCTCCGGCTCCAGCTCCGCTTCTGTTCGTTTTCACACAATAATATTTTCAATTGTCTTGGTGTGTCTCAAGTTGAATGGAAAAAGAAAAATATGAAGTAGGCTACACAAAACTAAGAGAATGTACCAAACGTTTTTGAGTAATTTAATCTTGTAGTTTTTCACAAGCAGCGCTCTTACCATGAAGAAATCAGCGAAAAAACAACTACCACAGGTTCAGACGATTCAGAGAACAGTTACTAGCAGAAACATAACTCAAGATAACGGCAATATAAACGATTTCTGGAAAGGCAGTCGCTGGTTTTGCCGTCAGTGCCTGAGGAACGTTTTGTAATTTCTTACGACCAGAATCAAGAAAACTGCTGTTTGGAAAACTACATTTGTGTCCGAGGATTTAAACCCAGACCAGTCCCAACTGACCCAGTATTTTTCACTCCGCTCGTTGCATGCATTGTCTGTTGTAGTCTTAGCGGTTCCAGCTAACAGCGTTGCCCCGGGAAACCATGCAAAGATCGCGAATGTGTTCTTTCTAACATGCACACATTTGCATTAACACAAATGCGAAGATGTGCTTAACAGCTCTTTGTTCAAAGAAATAGCATGACTTCTAGCAAGAAATTCAACATTGACTTTTTTGAAACAACTGAAAACTTTTGATTTCTTATCTTTTGCTCTCATAATAAGCAGTGATGAATCGCAGAGTAAAGCACAATTTAACCTGCAAAGCTTAGGAGAAAATAGGACTGGTTACAGTGCTGAAAGCATATAATTTTTTCCACAGATTAAAACTTCAACAAAAGTCCATTACTTTTTCATACCCTCCTGATAATGTACTGCTATGTTAAGCAATGCTGGTTCGCTACCAGTTAGTTATCATTTTGATGTTATGTTACTGCTTGTAAACGTAATGTTTCCTAGTTACTTTTGCCAGTAATCTAGTAAACCTTGCTAGTAAGCCTAATGGTTTCTAATAAAAGTTCCTGCTTTACAATGGCGTGGCGTGCATTTCACGCTTAAAACTGCAATAGTATCATATCTTAATCATACTTCTTTTAAATCCCATGATTACACAGCTACAAAAGCTATGGACATTATATTATGCACCTACTCATTATAGCGCAGTTCTTTTTGGATCGCTACACTGCTGCACAGACCCGGTTCAATCGTTCTGATTAGAAAGGAAGATGTTGTGGTAGTTAATGTTTTTTACTTCTACAGCAGTGGTTCTCAATCATTTCGCTGAAATAAAGCCAAATCCAGACCAGTGATTTTGTTAGAGAGCTGCACTGAAGAATTTTAACACAAGTCCGTTGACACGTTTTGTTTCATTGCAGTAACGAAGTTTCTTGCACAAAGTATTAGAAGCGTTACTGAAAGACTGCTAATAGTCGCACAAAGGATGCTTGGTAGCTGCATGCGGGTCTAAGAACAGTGTTTGAGAACCATCGTTCAACAAGTAACACCACGGATCTCACAGCCTTCGCCATGATTAAACCGAGGAAGGCTTGCAGATCCATTGTTGCAGTCTGGTGTCGTAACTCGTTACAGTTGCGTTTAGTGTGCTGTAAAGAGCACTGTTTTAGGCAAATGAGTCTATTTGGCAAAACCGTTGGTATCCAGGAAGGGACCCAGAGCTTCCTCTGTAATGGCCATAGCTCCGGCTCCGGTCCTAAATTTTAAACTGAGCTCCGGCTTCAGATAGAGCTCTTTCTGATTTTTTAATTTGAGCTCCGGTTCCGCAGCCCTGAACTATTCCACTAGATTTTAAAACAACGGAAAATGGTTTATGTTGGTTGTCAACCGTGACGCTACCTAGTTTTTTTTCGAATGCCTCAGAGGTATTCTCCAACTTATCCATTTGGGCAGTTTTGGCTCAGATGGGATCCGCAGATGAAGAAGATGTTTTCAGCATGGTTTGAGCTTCTGACATTTATTTTCAGTGTTCATTATTCGCATACATTAAACAAAATGTGGAAAAGTGTTTGCGACTCCTTGGGAAATGTCTGCTTACATTTTTTCAATCACTTTAGCTTAGTACTCTGTCAAATACGCCAACGCAAGATCTAGGTTTGTTCGGTGAGCTATTTGCCGAGAAAGAAAAAATGGTAATTTGTAACTAAAGCGAAAGAGGCAAAAGTTTTTTTTTTGACTGGATGCTAAAATCTGCTTGTAATATCTCCAACTTTTTTCCTAGATGTTTTAGTTTTGCTAGACGCATTTATTTGATTAAAATGTTATTCAAACTTTGTTGTGATACTTGCCTAACTTACTACAAAAAAACATCACAGAGTATACAGCAGCTGTTAACAAAGTCTTTGTAGTAAAATTAATTCGATCTCAAGTCCTCTCATCTTTTAAACTGACACAAAAAATCTTTCCATATGAGATTCAAAAAAATCATTGCAATCTTTTTACCTGAATTGTTTTGATTCATCTTACTTTCTGAGCTTGGTGTTTGCTGTTCGGTGGGACAAATGGCGCAATGTAATGGAATGATATCGTTTATTACTGCACTTCCTTCCACCTGAAATAAAGAAAGCATTTCAAATTGAAATACCATCAAACCAGTGTCAGATACTGCTCTTATTTCAAGTGTATGATTTATGCCGGCAAATATTTACAGCGTATACTTTTGCTGTAACAGGAAATGTCTGTTACTTTTGCTGTAACAGGAATTCTTAATTATTAACGTGTCAACAAAAATGGTAAGTAGTGACAACCATTTTTTGTTGACGCGTTAACAATTAAAAAACGTTGCAGCCCTTTTTCAGCAATAAACATACAGTACATCAGAAAACAGGGAAAATAGCAATCTTTAAAAATATGCAGTACCTTGAGTAGAAACCTTTCGATGCGATTTTTGTTTGTACAAATTTAAAAACACAAGCACATCACAAACTCACAACCTACAAATTTTGTTTACATTTTGCAAATTTTAATCTTTTGGATACCCAGAGAATTCTTCTAACATCAAACATAGGCATGCATGCCATACCTTGCATTGCCAAAGCCAAGCAACCTTGATGTTGCAAAGACAAGAAACAAATGAAGCTTCACATCTTGCAGGGATGGTACAATTTTTCAACTTAATGCTGCTGAGCTGCAATGTAAAAAGCTGTTGGTGAAACAATCCTGAAAAATAGCTAATTTCAAATAATCTTTAATGGTGGACAAACTTGTTAATTTCACGGAGCCAGTTTTTCCCATATCTAGTTTAAAACTAAAAAAAACTAACTAAACTATAAACCAAACTCTGAACTGTTAAACTAAACTATTTCCTGTTTAGAAAAAGGGCAAAAGATATTAAAATTTTCTATACATTAAAAAAAGTTTAATAAATGCTTCTGAAATGAAAAATAATGTGCACGATTTAGGGTTGGCGTTAAAAACTGAAACGGGTTTCGACTTTCAGGAGTTTAGATAAATTTATTGCCATGTTAACCTCGAGTCAACACTCGCCGACCAAGGCAACAGCCGCCTAAAGCATGCACACTGCAAGACGCATCCATAAACAATCTAGGGACCAATAAGGCAGTTATACGAAGTAGCTTACACTGCACTCATGGTACATGACGAGTGTGAAAGCATTCAGCAGAATAGGTGCTTTTAAAGTTCTCCGAGGAAAGCGATTTTGTCTTTTAAATTGTGAACAAATTTTCCAAAAATTAAAGGGTTTATTTGGAATACCGCGAGGACTGAAGATGCGTAATTTTACGTGAAGTTGATTTACTATTAAAATTTGCCAACAGATTCCTTGCTTACCCCCATTGTGGAGCGTAATTACAGATATGTGCGAGCGCAAAAGGATGGAGCAGAGAACAGTCGAATGATTCCTTGAAATACAAGAAACCTTAAGCTTTTTACTAGCTGGTTGTATTTGAGTCTTGCTTTCTGATATTTAGTGGTCCCGGTTTGGGGTTTTTGGTGAGATATATTCGTAGCTTGTGTTTAATGAAAATGTACTAACTACAAAACAGGTCTGGACTCTTCACAGACGTTCAAGCCCTGCTTGTCTATAAAAAACTTGTTTATAACTGCCTGGTTTTTTAAGGACAGATTGGGGAGCCATTCTATTTCTGCTTTCTTTCTTGCGTGCAGTTGTTCGTGTTTAGTTTCATATGTTGTTTTAGAGGCTTAACGCTGTTCAGCGTCGGAAATATTCTATTTCTTTTTCTAATGCAGTGGTTCTTAATCTTTCATAGTTTGTGGCCCCCTTCCACAGACTCTCAACACTTGTGGTCCCCTGCGCATCAATAAAAATACCTGGCTTTGTTTTGGGATTTGCAATATCACGGACGAGTTATCTGGCAGAGGCCTCTGCTCGTGACCCCGGAGAGCCGCTCCGTGGCCCCCAAGGGGAGAAACTCCGTTCTAATGTTTCTCTGTTACCCTCGGCAAACTCTCCGTCAGAACCATTGAGTAGATTTGTCGACCAGCTAATTCGCAAAATGTTTGCAGCAATGATGTTTATGGATTTGCTACGTCCCTAATCACTTCTCATCTTTATACAGCTGCATTCCCGTTGTAACTCTTTCGGCATAAATTTGAAGTGTTTTTTTATTTTAACTTCTTCGATTTCAGTTTACTCAGTGTTATTATTTTCATGGATACCATTAGATACCCACAAGTTGTGCCTTGTTACAAAAACTTAAACTTTCCACTCTGTACCAAATTTGCATACTCTTTGTAAAATACTGCTGACACAACTGTTGATTCTGTGGTGCTAATGGTTTTCACTAAGCAATACAACATGCACTGCCTCAGGCCCGGGCAATCGTCCCACCTTACAATTTCAAAACCGTGTTTAAAATAGTACAGCAACGAGTTACAACGATTTTGACCCACCCCCAAAAATATCCGCTGGTTGCGGCCCTGCATTGTCTACACAGCATTGTTGCAACTAGAGATGGCGGGGACAGAAAAATTGTGTCCGCTGTCCGCGCCTCATCAGCAGCTTCTGTCCGCTGTCCGCAGTCCCCAGCTTCTGTCCGCTGCACCGCAGTCCCCGAAGTTTTACCCCGCACCAGCAATCGCCAGTTGTATCCCCTCACCTAAAGCACTGTGCTCCTCATTACATTTTTCTCTGGGTGTAAGATTTGCCAATAAATTAGGCAGTGTCTGTTTTGCCGCATATTGTTTATTTTGCCTCATTAGATAACAGCACTGCTGGAGCTATTTTGCCTTTAGCCGAACTTGATCAGTTGAAGTGGTCGCATTTTATGGCAAGTTCGAAAACATATGGCCTGCTTAGTTGACTGTGACGTCAGAGTTCAATGGACGAGTTTTGTCATGTCTTTACTACTGGCAAATTGTTAGCACATTCTTGTCCGCGTTGCATGAAATGTAGACTAAACCTTAACCATAAACGTTATTCCTAATGCCTGACTTGAACCTCTAAATCCTTATACCGTATTCCTAAATCCTAACTCGTTTTCTCTTTGCATAAAGGGATCCTATTTGGCACGTGGCCACATCAACCAATCGTCTTCAGCTAAAGGCAAATTTATAGCCCCAGCACAACCATTATATATATACAGTATTTGCCCCATGAAGCAAAACAGACACTGCCTATAAATCTGCAAAATGTTTTTAATCCTTTCAAATTGTCACACCACTCTTTTCTACTGTATGCAAAGCCGTAGCAAGTTTTTGTCACAATTCATCAAAATAAGGTATTCGTTTTTGCAGTTGCACTAACTGGCACACAAGCAAAAATCCCTTTGAAGCACTGTTTACACCAACATACATCCCCTGCTGACATTGTGTCATAGTTTTATAAAGTTTTATAAACTTTGTGTGTGTTCTGTACCTGTTGCAACTGAGCACTGGTTACGTGATGCACTACATGTCAGTGATGGAGTCTCGAGACTTGGTCTCGGTCTCGAGACTCGTCTTTAGACCCATTTTTGCGAGTCTCGGTCTCGGTCCCAAAGGTTTCAGCTCTCATCTCGGTCTAGGACTTGAAGGCTACAGGTCTCGAAACTTTGAATATTGCAAAGAAATGGTATGGTAAAATTTCTATTATTCAAAGATTTTTTGTTTGTTGTATTTTCAGGTAAGAAACAACGAAAACAGGTCGGAAAAATGCCAAAAATTACAAAAATCAACTTAGAAGCGATGACAACATTTTTTGAAAAAATTTTGGCAAAATACACAAATTTTGAAGTGTCGTGTCTCGGTCTTGGTCTCGAATTTCAAGTCTCGAGTCTCGGTCCCGGTCTCGGGATATTTGAAGTCTCGGTCTCGAAATTTTAACCAGGTCTCAGTCTCGACGGTTACGGTCTCGGCTACATCACTGTTATATGTTTCACCAACTATCACAAATCTAGTCAGCATGGCAAGGTCACGGTGTGTTAATTTAAACCTCATTTACCTGGAATTTCGCATTTAGTGTTAATGGAGAGATGACATATATTCAGAGCAGTTTTGCCATACAGTCAAAGCAGCATTGTATATAACAGGGGTGGCCAATCTGCCGCTCGAGAGCCACATGCGGCTCTTTAAACCTTTGAATGCGGCTTCTTGAGCTTTCCGAAAAATTATATATCTTTTTTAAATTTTCATTTCTAGTGCAAAGTGTAGAAATATTGCAAAATGGTACTGTGGTAGCTAGCGTGCTGTGCAGTATTACTTTTGCAAGTTTTTCCAAAAAGAATTGTGACGTCACAGTAGCGTAGATTGCAAGCAATTCGTGTTTTTATACTTTTATGTTGCGCTTGCATTTCTTTATAACTTGGGTTTTACGATATGTGGCTCATACACAGAGCAGGCTTGGCCACCCTGGTATATAGTATACTAACACAATGTTCACATTATATAGAAGAATGGGTAGCTAACAAACATTTGGCTTGCAGCCCTGAACCTAAAACTTGCAGTCCTGAAAGCATTTTCCCAGTTAGATGCCTACCAGTTAGCTATCCACAGTTCTGGATTAGCAATTCGCATGCCAGTGCATCAGAGCAGTGACTGCAGCACGCC
>JGI24021J15306_10008950_pt1 | contig 12355 bp, 11 predicted proteins | sample Ectturendosymbi1_FD_15306 | JGI IMG/M metagenome (IMG submission 15306)
CATGGTCTGTTATGAATGGGTCTGTTTTGAACGTGGTCTGTTTTGAAATGTGGTCTGTTATGAACGTGGTCTGTAATGAACATGGTCTGTTATGAACATGGTCTGTTATGAACTGGTCTGTTATGAACGTGGTCTGTTATGAACTGGTCTGTTATGAACATGGTCTGTTATTAATGGGTCTGTTATGAACGGGTCTGTTATGAACGTGGTCTATTTTGAATGGTCTGTTTTGAGCGATCTGTTATGAGCAGGTCTGTTTTGAACGGTCACCGTTTGTTTCTGTTCAGCTACAATATCGACCTCAAAATCAATAACAGAAATTTGTTGCAACCATAATGCTGCATTGCCCTGAGCCGACCAAACAGAGAGTCGAACCGACAACCATCGCCATAACAGCAATAGAGATTGACGACTTGACTAGGTTCACTCTGCTGTTACTGATACGAATCCAACTTTAAATGTGGCGTAATCACCACGCCATTACCATTCTGAATTTTCTTGTTGCGCAAATAGCTGCAATGAACTTAAAATTCGATTCGATTTTGATAAATCAGGAAATTGCCATTGGTACTGTTGTGAAAAAGGCACTTACACCCTTGTTGCCCCCTTTGTGAAAGGACAGGCTGGACAATGCCTCTGTCATTTTCCCGCTTTCCAGCGTCCCTGCTGGCTTATACTGTATATTTAAGTGATAAAAGTTATGTGAGAATTACACACTGCTTTGTGCAAAATCTAGGGAATTTGTCTGAAATTTTGGGAATTTCTTACTCATCTGTAGGGAATTTCTAGACAACATTTGTGGGAATCCTGTTGACAAGTGTTGAGTTTGCGTGTGAAATGTAGAGCATTATCCCTGAGGGTATTGTACTCGGTAAGATGTTTGGAGGGCATAACCTTCCAAATAGAGTAACTGCTGAAAGACCAGTCACAAAAATCTCTGCATCAGTCCAAAATACCAGATTTTTTCACAGCCAAGTAATCTAAACTTATGAACTTAAGATTGTTCATAACTGCCTGTATAGGGCGATTACTAATCTGATGTACCATTGCAAATACATCAGAAAATTGGTTTTGCTTCTGCGAAAATCTGCTGTTGTGTCGTAAATGTGTTCAATTTAAACGATTCTCTCCGATATCTCAGTACCGAAATGACGTCAGGCTAGAAACAACCACCTTAGGTTAATCCGGATCTTCGCCTGAACCGGATAAAATCGTCGGTCAAATCGAATCCGGATTAACCGAGGTTTAGTCTAAATATGAAGAGGAGTGGTGACAGCACACAGCCACAAACCCTTGTCGGAGTCCCAAACCCACAGTAAACAGTTGCGACGTAACTCCGTCGACACGGACACAAAACTTCTGAGCAGGAATACAATGACTATGGGCAGTATCAGGCGGCGGTCACCGGCCAACACTGTAGCCTACTCCTCCAATATTCCCCAAAGCTTTTGACGAGAAATCTGGTTGTGTGCTTTGTGTAGAAGTCTTTGGCATATTCCCAAACTTTAAAACGTGTTCGACATATTCCTAAGATTTCTCGATAATTGTCTGGAGAGTATAGGGTTGCCAGATGGCCGGTATTTTGCTGCTAACTTAGCGAAGGCCGGTAAAAAACCGGTATTTTGAAAATAATTTGCCATAACTTTCAAAAGAACTAACGCCGAATTTCTCAAATTATAATGACTCTAGTAGTGAATCTTGTCGCAGGAAAGTTCCTTTAGCGAAGTTTATTTGCTGCGGTTGACGCAATCCTCGGTGCGATTGTCACATCATACACATACCGAAACGTAATGATCCACCCAAAATACGGGCAAATTACTTAAAAAAATACACTTCTCTGTTTTCCCTGGGCCGCTAAGAATTACGACAGAGCTTACATCGGGCACTGTTGATACAATGGCCGGTATTTTTATAAAACGCATCTGGCAACTCTATTGGACAGTGATGTCATCCACCTTTTGTTCCATCAATTATTTCGTGGCATTTTTCTTCGAGGCACTTGGCACACATTTTTCAAAGGAAGCTGACCCGGTATCGGTGCATTCTCCCCTGTCTTCCTTTTTGTGCATGGGGATGATCAGGGTTACAACCAATTCCCTCCCAGAAATTTTCAAAAACATGCTTTATTGTTACTTGTTAAGTACAATAATAAGTTAATCATTTTCCCCCGCAAAGATCAACTGGTTGTGGCCCTGGGGATGATCACCCCAGTTTGCCAATCTTTCTGTGCTCTCCCAGAACACCAATCCACTTGACGCCCACGAATAAGTCAAAGAACTTCCTGATTCAAAGCATTGGGCATTCCAGTTTTGATTTCATCGCAGCCTGCAGCAGTTAATCTTTTGAGAGGTAGAAAGACTTCAGNTGCAGTTATGCATTTTGCTCCCCCGAAGGTNAGCTACTTCGTGTGTCCGGCGGTGTGTTAGCTACTGGATTCAAAATATCTTTGAAATATTCTCTCCCTGCCAAGGTTGTCCTTCTCATTTTTGATTAAGACATTTTGGTATTTGATTGATCTAGCAATGTGACATTTTTGACCGCGAAGGCGCTGGATGGCTTTATCAGTAGGGTTGGATTATCGGGATAACGGTTTTAACCCATCAATTTTGAGTTTTTTTTGCGTTACTAATTATTGTTACTACGGCGTTTTACGCTTTTTAAGTAAGTTTGGGTATTCTTTGTTTCCAGATACGGACGACCTAACCATGTTCTAAAATCACGTAATTGTTATTTTTACAGAAGAGTTCGCGTTGTGCTTCATATGAAATGCGTTGCAGAAGCAGTAATTTTAAACACGCACGATTTTTTTCGTATACGCTCGTATAGTGCATATGTGTATATTAACCATAAACCTGTGTCACGGTTTTACAATCAAACCATCACGCAACTCTCCGGAAATCAATTGTCTGACAATTAGCGGTTATTATTCGGTTAGCTAAAATACAAATACACGGATGTATCCGTTATCCGGAGAGTAAAAAATTATATTGATATCCGAACTAACCCCTACTTGCCAGTGATTGGAATCCAGTTTATATCCGAAACTCTCCCAAGAATGCATTTTGGACTTCATTACTGTGAGGGCTGCGGTCTCCATAGTTACTGCATTACTGTATTTCCGCTCTGTCCAAACGGTTGCTACTTTATGGTATTCATGTCAGGCGTGCGCGTTTTTTTAATCCAGGTCCGCATCGGATTTCTGAAATTTTACAGCGGGCCGGATGAATGGATCGTTTGTGCACACGAATATAAATCGAAGCAAAAAATTACTTGGTTTTTAAAAATTGTAAAACACAGCGAGAACGGCAGCCTGCTGGTTTTACAAAAAAGCACATAAAAACAATGCATTCAACAAAAATAAACGAAAACCCCAAAAATTTGCTACAGAAACAATGGCGATCACGCGAGGTATGACAACTGGGGCGACTGTGAATAGAACCGTCACGTCAAATCCCACTGCATGTATCGAAATCTGTGTTCATGTAAGCATATTGCAACACCCTTGACAAAATGAAATGTATTATAACGTAAACGCTGCTCTTCAACCCAGCAAAAATCTGAGCCACTGTCCAACTGCAAGCGCAGTCAGAACTGTTGCTCCGAACGAACAAGATCGATAAAAGCCAATGTCGCGTTTGAGGTAAAGCACTTGGAGGACTTTCGAAATGAAACGAATGACACCTATTCGGTATCACGAAGAATATTTCATTTTCTCGTTTCTAACTTGCATCACCTATTTATCCCAAATATCACTCACCTCTCAAGCAAAACCTAGTTCGTAGTACGCAGATAATGGAAAAATGTTATAAATAAATTTAAAAAATTTGCAATAGACCATTTTTAGTTTGGCGCTGCGCCTAAAACTATTGGGCGCGCGGATGAAGCTGGAGGTTAGTACGAAACGAATACTAAGCGAATAAAATAACATGATGACGCAACGACAATAAACTGTTTTTTTTTAAACAGCAAAGAAAAGAACTTGGTGTTTTAAATAACGCGCAAAATTGGCAAAAAGCAACTTACAAAACCGTAACCTTCACCTCACAAGTAAAATGCGCTTAATTCGGGCAGCACGAGAAACACAAACGCACTTCCGCGAGTTCCTATTTTTTACTCAAAATGAAGCAAATTCAAAAGTTATGTGAACCTTACCAGCTTATAAAACTAGATGTTTGTCAACTATTCTCAGAAAATATTTTCTTTGTGTTACAAAAACAGTTGCAGTTACCACGAACAAGATTAAAACATACAAATGTTAAAGTTCTTCAAACTATCATAAAACGGTGTTTCACTGAGTTGACATTAGTCAGTGAAAAAAATGCGCTCTATTGCATTGGCAACTGTTAATGCAAAAGCCGTTAAAATTTCCTAGCAAGAAGACAGCCTTTGTTGCATATTCTACAAGTGAAGCTAAGAGAATCGTGCAAAGCTTTCACCCAGGAACCAACTGAAACGTAAACTATGTTGAACATGGTATAGGCACTTCAAAAAGCATTAATCGAAAAGTAAACATCACGTGGGTCGCGAATTCGTTTTCGCTTTGCCCGCTGCTTGAATAATTTGCATGAGACACCGTCCGAATTCTTCTAGTATCATCATTTCTGCGACCGCCGTAGACCGATTCGTCTTCTCGGCTTCTTCGGCTTGCGCCAGCATGCAAGTGCACGTCGCTTCGATTACCTCCTGGGTGAAAAAAGTGCTGGGCAGTCTTTCGCCAGACGGGGGATGCTGAGGCCTGATATGGCTCAACCTCATTTCACCGATTTGCGAAGAGATCTTAGACTGCGCGGCGGCCTGTTGTTGGCACCGAACGGCCGCAGCGTCCGCTAGGTGCATCAGTGAGTGTTTCTCGCCACGCGCGCCGTGGTCATCCTCGAGATTCTTGCAGCCGATGCACTTGCACTTAGATGTGCAGGGAATTCGCGCCTCGTAGCACTCGCAGTAGTTTTTCAAGCAACCGGAACGTTTGCAATTGCATCCTTTTTGATGCGTGCGATTGTCGTCTAAGCCGCGACCTATTTTTGGCCGAAACGCTTGCGGGTTACGTTCCAAACACGACTTTATCGCTTTCGAGCGCTCGCTGTCAAACTCCAGGTTATTGTGACAGTTCACGCAATTGCAGCCGTCGCAAAAATGACCGTTGGCAAAACATTCGCAGTAAAGTTTCAAGCACATTGATTTCGTACAGTTGCAAGGCTTTCTGACTTTACCGTTCACCGACGCTTTCGTTATTATGTTTGCTTGAGAACTCGTCTCAGGCGACACTCGCACGGTGCTGTCTGTGCCGTACAACAACTGGTTGTTCAGCTGCTTTTTCAGCTGTTCCACGTATCTCGCTGGAATCATGGCGTAACCAACATTTCCAGCCGGCAACACAGTCCCTTGTGTTAAACCCGCAATAGGCGCCTGGTTAACAGTGGTTGCTGGCATGATCAGTCTTGGCGATTTTACTTGGTTCACAGCAGGTCGTTGAGGAGTTTGCACATTGACGAAGGGCTGTATCTTTTGCTGCTGAACAACGGAAGGCGCAACGACAACTGGTGTACTTGTCTGCCCCTGAACTACAGTAGCAATGTTGGCTACAGAGGCGTTTTGGCCATTGGTAGCTGGGACAATGCGTAGATAAGAAGTTCTTTGGTTTCCCATCTGCGCAGCAGGGATGGATTGCTGCTGCAGCTTTACGTGGTCGCTGACACCGACTGTTACAGTATTCAGTGCAGCAGGTATTAAAGTTTGAAACTGAAACTTGGATTGCGCTTGTGCATTACTCGAAAGCAAGGAAGAATTCAGATTAACGGTTTTGATGGTATTAGGTGGCATCGATGAGCTCGAAGCAACCACTGAGACCTTGAGGGTGTTTTTAGCAGGTGATATGGGGATTTTGAAAATATCTTTAACAGGTGACATGAAAGTTCGATTTCCTGCTTGTAGTTTTGGGGCTTGCACGCTTATGCCTGGAGCGCTTGCGTTTATTCCCGAAAACCCCACGCTTGGGGGTGCAGTACTGGTTGGCTTAAGCGTCACGGGTGTTTTCACTACCAAACGTGTTACAACAGGATTGCCAACTTTTTGCTGGGTGAACAGCTGCACCGGCTGAGTCAGACCACTTTTGTTTTCAGTAAAAGACAAAGCAGATGAAGTCGTCGACGTAAGCGCAGCAGCGCTGCCAGCAATCGAGACTCGAAGCGGTGTGCTTGACTGTTCTTCTTCCATCAATATTGTTTCCAATGCGTCGTCCGTGACGTCATGAGGATTTTCTATTTCTTCTTTGACACATTGCATTTTGATGTCATCGGGGTTGTTCAACTCGTACAGATCTTTTAAATCCGAAGCACGTTTAAAGGCTTCCATATTCGCAAGCACACTGTAGAAACCTACGCTTAAGTAACTTGATGAGCATTGCCTGAAACCAAACAAAAAACGCAAAAGTTATACAAATCGCATTTCATTACACGAGACAGATAGAAGGAAAAAAGCTGCTTTCCTGAAGTTAACCTACTGGCACAGATTACTATACAATGCATTGTATGAGGTTCCTGTAGGTCTATCTCAACTGTCATAAACGCATCGACAATAAATGATTGGGGCCCCAGAGACGCCAAGTATAAAAAGATGAAATCAGTATTGACAATAGATACAACTAACAGGGTTCCTACGCAATTTTGAACATAAATTAAACTTTTTCCAGATTTTATCCTGGTCTTTCTCCAGTCCTAAACTTCTCCAAATGACATACCCAGGTTAAATACAGACACTATAATAGTTAACATGATGTAAGTAAAACAAACTAATCTTGAATAAAATATTAGAATGCATGTCAAAATATTAAGTCTGGAAAATTATTTTCTTTTTCCATACTAACTGACCAAAAATTTTTTTCCAGGCTGGAAAATTACCAAATTTTTCCAATCTTTCCAGACTGTAGGAACCTTAATTTATGACACAATCCCATAACAAAAAACATCAGCAGTGGAAAAAACAGCAATAGCCTCAATATATTTTTGTAAAGCAGCCAAACATCTTGTCATCAGTTTACTTAATTTGTGATATTTCCAAAACGTTATCTTTGTTTTATCATTATTCTACTCCATAAGAGATGAATTGGGTAAGAGGGGTTTGGCCTACAGTATATGACAGGGAAACCACAATTTGCTTGCAACAAAAACTCAACCAACATAGCCATTCAAGGAAGCTGCATCATGTAAAGAGTACAGCAGTTTAGTAGCCTACCACATTGGGCCTACTGCGTGATGGTATCTCCACAGGGTAGACTCAGCGGTGCATCTAGGGGGTCTGTTTGGCCTCATGGCAGCCCTCTTGTCTTGTACCGTACATATTTTCATTAACGCCAATCAGACATCAGATGCTGCTGATTGCTCAACATGCTACTTATCTTTTCAGCACCATGTTTGAAAGAACAAAAAGTGATTGTGATGTAACAGATGTGCTTTGACAAAAACACGTGATAACCTGGAAATGCTTCATTGTGTTTCAATTACTTATTTGTAATATATTCTGAACTTATCGCAATTTCATTTTGAAGCTTGTGTAATTGTTCCATTTATCTGTTTGATGTACACACTGAAAAAAACATGCACTGTACTGTCTTTAAACCAGGCCTGCCCAACCTTTTTAGTGTTGCGGGCCACTTTCACATGGTGAAATTTATTGCAGGCCACAAACGTTTTTGTGACGTAAAAAACATCAAAATAACAATAGGCTATTGTGACGTAACAAATCCCTTGATTTTGATTAGTTTTATGCGATGATAATGAGTCCTATAGTTGCACGCAGTGTTGCCAGCTTGTATGGATGTACGCCAAATCTAAAAAAATGACATTTTCAAAGCGTTTGTTATACAAGTTTTTGGGTGGTAGGCCCATAACAGAAACAAAAGGTATAATTTTGGTGTGTTTTGATGGCAAATATACTTGAGCCTATACAAATACTAAAATTTTAAAAAGTCTGCTTGCCAACTTTTATTGCAGGCCACTTGAAAAATGTAAAAATATCAACTATTGATGGAAAACATTGGCATCAGTCCAAATAAGTCTTACACGTTGAGTTCTGCCAGTGCCACTCTAAATGCCCTAGGCCAGGGGCGGGCAACCTTTTTCAGTTTGCGTGCCGAAATCGGCTAAATCAATGACAAAATTCTTCCATGTGCCAACCAAACTTTGTGGTGAGGGGTTTGAAATTTGGGCCCCTGTGGCAGCGTGCCCCCTCCCCAGTTGGAGGGTATGGAGTGCAGCTATGTTTGTAGCAGCCATATGGCATCAAAAGCACAAAGGGTCAAATTAATTAACGTATTGTTAACAAACGAAATTGAAGAAACGGACACTTTGAAGGGGAAAAATCTTGTTTCCGAGGCCTCGCTCACGTGCCGGATAGAAGTGCTCCTGTGTCAAGTTCGGCACATGTGCCAGGGGTTGCCCACCCCTGCCCTAGGCTGCTAGTGAAGTTTGATTGGGTCTTAGGAAATCTGCAGAAAATCTGGTAGGCTTCATCAAAAGCTGCATTTCCACAACAGAAGTCATTTTTCCAGGCTTGACTTGCCACTGAATAGACTAGATGGCAAATTGATATTTAACAAATCCACTCTGATTGAGCTAATAACAAACCAGTAACATTATTCATCCTCTTTACCTCAATACAAAACAGTGTGTCGATGAGTACATCCCAACAATGTTCTTTCCAGAACCCTGGGTTTGCATCTGATGCGTCAATATATAATAGGTAATAGGACAAGATGCCACACAATCAGACGGATACAACCAAAAGCGCACATGATGGATGCCATGTGCATGTAGCTTAACCTGTTAACAAGTCTGTCCGCAAAAATAAAAGTTAGGCAAAAACTGATGAAAGTCATCAAACCTAGGAAGTTTTTATTGCTCTTGTTACTAAGTAAGTAAATTTCTGACAATATCAAAATTTCCAGTGAACATTCAGATGTGTTATCAAATTAGAAAACTTGGAGTCAGGTTTCCTTTACCAGTCAACAATTTTAAGTCTTAAATATTCATGTTTCAGTTTTAGTTTGCTTGACAAAGTATATATTGGCCTTGACTAAATAATTTGTATGACAGTGAACATAAATGTTAAGCAGCTGCAAAAAAACTTTGATTACAATTGCAAAGCTTGTGCACAATGTACAAACCACCTACCCATAAGACACTTTTTTAGCAGCACAGCTACTGTTGATTTTAATGCAGTCAGAATAAAAACTGTTCCCTAAATCTACGACATGGTGGATTAAAATTCATTGACAGTAATATTCTTTCATGTGAAAACACCGATAAACACTTGTTTAAATGTATGCCTCTGACAATAGCTGCACACAACACAACTGTTTCACAGTACTAGTGATAGGCTACCTTAGCAACATGAAGATTGGTAATTTTTCTCTGAAAAGACCTTATACATCATTGTAACTAGTTTAAGAGAAATGACACTTCTATGTTTCACAAGGCTAACAAAAACAAATTTATACAAAAGTTGTAATTTATCAAAATAATCAGCAACTATCTGTTACCTCCACAACCAAAACAATATAAGAAATGGGCAAAATTTCTAACAGTTTGTGTAGGTGACTAAGAAAAATTTTTGATAAGATTTTTCACATCTTTGTTGACAATCACATACAAAAGAATTTCCTGACTGCTTTTTACTTCTGATATGTGGAACAGTCATTCACCGATTGCATATTTGTTGCACAAAATCACAAAATGCTTTTACTTCCTAAGACTTTTTGATCCTTCTTGGTCTTGGCTATAATCCTTCCACCTAATCTCTAACCATGTCAAAGTCTGTGAAACAAATGAGTTCACTATGAGGCTTCTTTGCACTGATTAAGTTCAAGAGCAAGCAAAACAAGTAAGTCAACTTACAAGTTTTAAGGATTACACATTGCATGAAAAAAAAAAAACTTAACTGCACTGCACAACCTTACAATCAAAAAATTAACACAAAGCTATAATCTAACATCTGGCTCTACTTAGAGACATGATAAGAGGCAACAGAATACTGAATCAGCAAGTGATATTAACCTACAAAAACGAGTCGTCCAATATTGGCTTCAGAGCACAGGGATGAAGGACACGCACTGAAATGTTAGGCTCTGTATTTTATGTTTCAATTCTCTGCATCATCTGACACAACCATACTTAAATTGTGTGACATGCGTTTCACCAAATCTCATTGCGATTTTCTTGTAATAATGCATCAACTATTACTCTAGTGTATTGTGTGTAGATCTTCCCAGGCATAAGGCTTCTATATATACAATACGGAAGCCTAATGTATGGGAAAAGAAATACTGGAGTTGTGCACACCAACACTGCACAAATGAATTTTACTCAGCAGATTAAACACTTACCAGCTAACAGTAACTGCTAATGAACTTAAACAAAATGTTAACTTGCCCATCTACCATGTATGGAAAGTGCAGGTGTATAGATCAACTTGCTTATCACTGAGAATTAGTCTTACTGGCTATTTTAAGAAATTTCAGATTTAGTTGACACAATCACTCCTGGCTGGCCAGGCCCGAAAAAATGGTGAGGTTGCCAGGCAGTCAGGCACAGTTGCCTGAAATTATTGAAGATTTTGCAGACACAAAGGAAGTCGTCACACTTGTGGCCACAGTTACAGCTAAATAACTAAAATGTGGGTAAAAAATCTATGTGGTAATTTTTACCCATCTTTAGCTTTTTTGGCCACAACTTTTGAACCAGAAATGTACGGCCTGAAAAGAATAAATTATAGGGGATTTAATTAGGGGATTAATTTATAATTAATTAGAGGATTAATTTATAATTAGGGGATTAAAAAGAATAAATTATAGGGGATTTAATTAGGGCAAACCGATATCGCTGCCTCCAATGATAGCGTCAGCAATTTCATCTATTGTGTTTTTCGATGATACTTTTTGACCTTCTTCTGGTATTGCACCGCCTCGTTAAACTAGGTCTATTCTTATCATTATGTAGATCCAGTCTATATCAACATGTACTTCAATCTTTTCGTCTCTTGCAGGTTCCGCAGAAATGTTTCTCCTGGACTACACTGCCAGTGTAAAATAGTAACTTCAATGTTTCTTGACATAGCTGTAACTTCTTCCTCTCTCATTTTTGACTCTTTTGCTTTTTTACATCTTTTAGAACCACTTGGATAAGCTCTACACTTGTAAGGTGAGGATCCACCATTCTTTTGCCTACGTTAATAAGCTCAATAGGGCTGCCAGGTTTTCATCGCAAAAAAGGACAATTTTAGACTGTCACATACTTAGTGTATTATCTAAGCCAAACATCAAATAGGCCTATTGATAAGTTTTTAACACTTTGAGAGCCAGCCTACGATATATTCGTACTTCGATTTCAGCCTAAAAAACAGCAGTTTTTGGTTGCCTTGCCAAAGCCCTAGCTCCTCCACCGATTGCACTAGAGAGCTGTTCAAGGGCTTGAACGGATCGGCCAGTCTAGTAGATTGCACTAGAAAAAAATTTTTTGGTTGGGAGGTGTTGGTTTTTTGTGAGTGACGTCATAAGTGAAGTAGTTTTGGGGTCATTTTGGCTCATGTTGCCTGGCTTAGGGCCAAACCGCTAGGCCAAAGTGTTTCGCTGAAGTTTTCAGTGGAAACTAGGCTCGAGTCCGATTCTTTTGAACCTTTGATCGACTTTCTAGTGTTTCTGGTTCAAAGTTATGATCTGAAATAAACAAATTAATTATTATCTAATTAGTCAAATATTTTTACTAACTTACATTATAACTTTTGAACCCGAAACCCCAGAAGGTCATCCAAAGTATCAAAAGACTCGGATTGTAGCCTAGTTTCCAGTAAAAACTTCAGTGAAATACTACCACCTAACGGTTGGCGCCCAGGGCCTGGCAAAGTGGGCCAAGGTGGCCTAAAAGTCCTCCACTTATGACGTCACTCACAAAAAACTCGCATCCCCAACCAAAAAATTTTTTTCGAGTGCAGACTAGAAGACTTGCCGCGTCTTTTAACACTTCGACTAGGTCTGTAACCCGAACAGGAGCGGAGATATTCCCGTGCAAAGCCACGTGTGTTTAGGCGTTTTTTTTTTCTGAAAATCCCTGAAAGCAGCCAGACGCCAAAGAGTTAAGCATTGAAGTGAGACATCTAGTGTAGACGATTTTTCAGTCAAAACTCACAAAACAAAATTCAGATTAACACGTATAGAGCCGGCCTACGGTATATTCGTACTTTGATTTCAGCCTAAAAAACAGCAATTTTCTGTTGCCTTACCAACACCCTAGCTCCTCCACCGATTGCGCTAGAGAGCTGTTCAACAGCTCAAACGGATCGGCCAGTCTAGTAGATTGCACTCGAA
>JGI24021J15306_10008951_pt1 | contig 12354 bp, 7 predicted proteins | sample Ectturendosymbi1_FD_15306 | JGI IMG/M metagenome (IMG submission 15306)
ACTTTCGCGTTTCCGGTGATAAGATTTCGTTCGAACCGCTGGCAGTTTCGACGTACACCTGGAACAGAAGAAGGACCGGTGATAATATGGTCATTTTTGGCCTGTGTTGCGCTAAAATAAAAACTTCAGAAAATATCATTTCTGTGTTTTATTTGTCCACGAATGTTTTTCTGCATTTTAACAATTTTCGCATTTGAATAATTTGGGCAATGTTTGTCACAAATATTCTTTGATCTAGCGAAGGCAAAGCGTTTTTGTTAAGGGCTGCCATAGCTCAGTGTGGCAAAGTATTCAGCTTTCAATCACAAAAATAGGTGATTGATACACAGCCAGTGGGTAACAGTACAAAAGTGTTAACGCCTAATGCCTGTGAAAGAAACTCAATTCATACTTGATACTGTCACGAATAGTAGCCAAATAAAGCCATTTGTTCCCTTTCTAACTGCTTTTTTCAAGTCTGTGTTGAATCTTCATTTTGTCCAAAACGGCTGAGCAGTTACAACAAAGGCTCCTCATATTTCAACTCAGCATAGGAAAATCAAAGAGAATATTGCAATTTGGTTGTCTGGGTTCTTAGCACATAATGTGCACAAAATTGTGGTGAAACCTCACACAAATTTTGCTTTTCCGAAAAACTACATTTCGTATATCTCATTTTTATTGAAAACCACATGTAGGTAGAGTTAGATCATCGTTTTACTCAGTCAAGTTGCGTTTATTGCTGCTTCCTTAAGATCTCAAATTTGGTCCGAGATTTGTCCCCAAAATTTACTCTTTATTTCTGCTTTCACAAAACCTTTGCAACAGCGGATGGCTGCTTTCCGCTACCATAAACCGACGCCTATGCTGCCAGAAGCGTGTTGTCCATCCATTTAAAGCACGTTCCCTGTTTACCGAAGTTTGAGTCTTCGTCCTACGTAAGCATCTTCAGCAATAGCGCGGAAATGACCAGATTAAAAGACGTAGTAGACTTTTTTCAAAGCATTGCCAAGCAAAAGTTGTAACAGTGCGGTAATAATGGTAAGTGTATGCAACAACGGATTTTATTTTAGCAGGGTGCGTTTGCTGACAATTTTTCTCAGCCAAATATTTAAATCTAAAGGCGAGAGTCAACATAACGTCATTGCACAAATATTTACAAAGGATGCTAACTGTTGATATCCAGAGGGTGTTGATATCCAGAGGTGTCGATATATTTTGCCTGTTGTAAATCAAGATATCGCAATTGGACTACCACTACAAAAATGTTGTGGTTTGTGAACCTCGAACTTTTAACAGGTTTGCGCCGTTCCGTACGCCTCATTAAACACGACGTTTGTCTGGGGCTTCATTCTCGTCAAGCTCTGTCTCTCACAGTTCTGGTTTTATATCTATAAGTTGTGCAGGCGAAATTCTGATTTTATGCAGATGATTTTCAGACGAAATGCCCAACCGGGAGATGAAGGTAAACAATAACCCTTTTCTTTTCAAAACATTCAACCCGCGCATAGCAACAAGCAAACTGCTGGTATATTAATATAGGGCATATATTGCTTATTGTACTGTCAATTTAAAAGCGAGATAGTTCATCCAAACTCGCTTTTTTAAACTCTCGCGCAATGTGGACGATATGCACACTTAAAGCTATTCTCTAGATAGTCTGGCAAATGATTCACATGCATTTTGAATATTGAACGCTTATTTAAAATGCGGTTTCCAGGTGTATTTCTGTATCATGTGTGATGTCACATCTAAACATCTTTGGGAACGAGAGAGCCTCTAAACTGTTTCTAAAGGTGAGTTAGTGACGTCACTAGCTCACTTTATTGGTTAGAACTCACGAAACGTTTGTGGCAGAGAGCCAATGAAGACATTTTTGTGCGCAGGTTTTGATGCACTTTCTGATAAAAACAAAGCATATATATCTTTTAATTTTCGAGTTATCCCATCTTCTTCTTTTGAGCCAGTTGTTCTAACCACTGCTTGGCCGCACTAAATCTCGGGGCGGATGTCAAGCAGCCGTTCGATTGTCTCGTTGTCCAGAACCGTCAAACCGTGCAGTCCATGGGGAGGTCGATGGATTGGACATTGGAGGACAACATGGTCGACAGTTTGAAGTTAGAGTTACCCCATAATGACGTCATACTTATATACTTGTACTTTTCACCGGAAGTGGTCACAGTGACGCCACACATGTGCAAAACGTACATCACCAAATGCGCAAAGTCTTACCCTTTCCAATAATGTATAAGATTTTGATGTAGCTGTTCCGGTTCGTGAGTTATGAAAAATAAGGTTCGTATCAGTAGAGTGTCACATCCCGGCTCCAAAGGTTAACAATATGTTTCGGACAAAAAAATAAACAAACACCCAGCGATACTTCACTTCAAAGGGAAGTTCCTCATTGGGGGCCTGGTGCTATTAACATGGATGTCATTTATTTTTCACCAGGTACATATTGTGTACATCTAATGTGCAGCGGCGGATTTACGATAATGTAGAGATCTGATACTGATACAACACAACAGATTCCATGTCTTAAACCAACTACGTGTGCTACAAAACGTACTTTTGTTAAGGCCCCAACTTTTGCAGCTGAACGATTAACTGGGGTGAACATACAAACTTATATTTAAATAAAAAAGCAGACAGCTGATTAAGAATCTAGATCTAGACAAACCTTCGTCACGGGACTAGAAATTAAAGGCTTTGTATATGCTCAATATTGCTAACCATCTCACCGTTTCATTGACTGACTGCCACTACGAATGCTAAAATATTAATGCATACTGTATCATCGGATGTTCAAGATATGTGCTGATTGCAATACAAGTTGACATATATAAATTTGCTTTGAAAACTGCTGTCCTGTTCATTACTCAGCTTTTTCGCAAAAGTAGATCAAGGCTTGGTGGTTGATCAATAGGTTGGTCGCGGAACAACCAAGGTTCACGCTAATTGATTTACAAACAACACTTGCCTTATTCCGAAATTTTCTCTTAACTCTATTTCTTTTTTTTGCAAATCCGGTGCTCACGCACGTTTTAATTCTTTGCCTTGCACCAAGAGATTATATTTAAAAAAACGACTTCAACAGGAAACACAGGGCTCCGGCTAGTCAAAAGCAAAACGCCACTGCGTTGAACAACAGTTGTTCGCCCAATAGTTTTAAATCCCTCTGTGATGTTGTGCGAGCGCAAGAGTTCATACAAATGCTTGATCATGTTTTTTTTTGACTGAGAAGTAAATATTGTTTGAGCTGCGAGAATATTCTTCAAGCTTCTGCCAAAAAAATAAATAACAGAACATATGGAAATATTTTTTTTTAGCTTGCCCAATGGCTTTCAATGGGCAAAGTTGTTAACGTGATGAAAACTCGCTTAAGCCTCAAAGAAAATCTCAGTACTCTATCATCCATTTGTCAACACTGGTTAAACACACTCCGATTCATCATTGAGTGTGCTTTGATTCGAAAAGCTTGGAGGAGTTGCGGCATTGACAGAATAATAGTTAATTAGGGATAGAAAGATCTTCTTTTGTGATCGTAGCATTGCGGCATTGCCAAGTGTTCAGTTGTATTTAAGAAGTCCAAATGCAAGTGCGGTAAAAGTAACATTAAAATTGTCTTTCCTTGGTGTAAACAATATTGCACAGACAGTTCTTTCAAGATTTTATACTTGGTAACATTGAATGGCTAACAGTCATCAATTCTTTTTATCGCATATCATCCCTAAAACGTGTTGCTATTGATGGTTTGCCAGTTTAAAGCAAGTTATGTTGAAACCAGACTTCTTGCTTGTCTTGTAAATAAGTCTGGATTTTGATCACGTTCAAGTCATGAAAGAGATCAACTTGGGAAAAGTTTTGGAAAGAAAAATATTAGCATTTTGTGTTGATATTTGAATAAGAGGTGGTGATGCCTGTTTAGTAGGCGAAATATATATTCTGTAAGAACTTAGTGTCCGATTCTTTGCTGGGAAATGATTCCTTTCGATAAACAGTGAAAATATTAGCATGTGACTTTCGAGAGCATACTGAAAAGGAATGCACATGGTAAAACTACGAAATAAACGCATTTATCATTTTTAGTCCATGTTTACCATTTTAGGCAATCTGTTCCATACTAGAAATTTACGTTTCTTGTGCTTCACATGCACTGCTGCCTCTCCGAAGTTCAAGAATCGTTTGACCGGGTATTATCTTTCGCGGAGGAGCAAGAACTCCTTTATTAGATTTATTGAAAACAACACGTTGTCGTCAGCAAAGCTTCGGATTCCTAGAATAAAGTAGGCGCCGTTAACCCTAAGTCCACGTATGTTTAATTGAGCGTTGCTGCGCCGTTGCTGTTGTATAAGTATGTCTCCTGGCCTCCCACGCATAAATGCCAGGAAATGAGGCGTAACTGGTCTTGTTCTGCCCACGCAGCAACAGGCAGGGATCTTTGTCACTTAACACTAAATTTACGGTTGTGTTGATTTCGGCATAGAAAAACAAAGATTTCAATTAATTTGCAGATACAGAATGTGGCAAAAGAGCTGAATGATTGCAGCAGATAAATCAGCGAGAATCTTTGACTTTTCTTATAATTTATTGTAGGTTCCAAACCTAATTTTACTAAGTGGATGAGTTGTTCGAAAGTCGCTCGCTGGTCTCAAAGCAAATTAATACCTCTTAAACTAAAAACGTGACAAGTTCGACAGGTTTAGATCATAACACAACTTTAAACTTAGAATGGAAGTTGGAACAATAAAACATACCACCAACACCTTTCGAAACGCAAACTTCTCGAATCAGGCGTCGTTTTCGACACAAAGTGTGCATTGGGCTTTTGACTTACCTTTATACAAGAGAGCCACCGGTTGACTAATCGTTTTGCGTGAAGTTGTTATAGTCGCAACAAAGGTATTTTGGCACTTCTTAGTCAAAAAGCTACGTTGAGAATCATTTGTCTTACAATACTCGATGTTGGCCGAGACCTTGTTTCTGAAGACACTGGAGATGAGACTTTGCCCTGGAAAATGGATGAAAATTGCTCCAAAATTGAAGACTGTGCTTGGAGAACACAGATGACGGCCATGCTGTTTCAGATGCAGAAAATAGCGAAAACAGCGACGATGAGAGCGACAGCAAACAAGATAGTTTCTTCCATTCAGCAGAAAACTCCAACATTATCATCCAAACGAGTTATGTGAAAAAGTGGTGCTTTGTTTGAAAAATTTTACGTCAACAATTGCATGGCACGCAACATTTTCACCGCATCTCAGGGGTTCCAACAGGAATTGCAAAACCCTAAAGTAAAGTTTCGCCATTTGTAGTGAAATACATCAAGGAGGAAGCTCACCGCGAAGACGCCACTTCATTTCTTATTGATTTACAGAAATTGAAAGCCCTGATTTGGGTTTCAGTGCGCACGTGGCATTGAGGAGGGCATGCGGTTGTCTTCTGTGGAGCAAAAGGTATGGTTTCAAGTTTCTTAATGGGATGAAATAAATGTAAGAAATTTCGAAATTCTTAAGGTTTGCCGATAAAGCAATTAAACTCAGGCAAGGTACTGGCTTTGACAAGTTCAAATCAAAAGAAAAAAACTTTCGAAAAGTTTTCCTAGTCTGTGCCGAAATATGTGCATTTGTAATTTCTCACTGAATGTTTGTGAAAACTTATGCTTTGCAAGTCGCAATGCCCTTTTATAAGCTTTGTTGTAACATGTATGGCAAATCATTCTGGGCTAATTGTGAACCACTCGCTTTTTCCACTTAATTTTCACACCCATTTCTCTTCTAGGGACGGTCGCCGGGGCAGCAAACTTAGGAGGTCTCGACACACCTAACGATTTTCAGCAACTAATGATAATTCTGCTGGCTCCACACCAAGACGATACTAAGCTAGTTAGATGAAATCATGCCACCTGATGCTTGGCCTCACTCTGGGCCGCTTCATGTGGTTGTAACCAACAGGAGCCAAGTAGCAATATCTCTTGGGTCATTCTGGCCAAGTGACCGAACCATCGTAGCTGTGATTTCTCTGATGAAAAGTAGCTCAACATTCAAGGTTTTGCCAATTACACAACCGCGCACTTTGTCGCTAAGTGTCACACCGTGCACCGTGAACTTTTCGCAAAAATCCCGTCTCTTCCTCTTGCACTTCAGGTAGCACTTTTCAGTCATTACTTAAGATTCGTCGTAGATGAGGATCGGAAAAAAGGCTTATTGAAGTGCTGACAGGTTTTCGGTGATCGAAAGCCTCCGTTTGCGAAACCACATGGATGAAACTCACGCAGCTATGTTTGCTTTAACAATCTACGTGTCGATCTCCTTGTCTTGCCTTTCTAGTCACGCCTAAATGCCACTCCAAGGTGCTTGAACTTCTTGACTTGTTGCAGTTCCTTACTCATTGCGTTTAATATGCAACAACTTGGGTTTCTGCAGAGACATCTTATACCTTCTTCCTTTCGTGCTAAATTTCTAATTTTGAATCGTGACTGGTTTTCTACGCAAAATTACGTTTGAAAATAAGGTTTTGGATAAGTGAATACTTTTGCTATTTTGACAATTGCCATCACATGCAGTTTAGCCTCGCCCTATTTAACTTCATATTTGCAGAACACCGCTAGTCGGGAAGATCTTGTGAACATCATAAATATGTTTTTGTCTTTTATTTGTGGTGCTGTGTACAATGTGCTTCCTTTTAAAGCTCGACTGATTTGAGAGCGAGAATGTTCAAGCTCTGCTTGTTCTGTGCATTAGTTTAAGTACAACATGCATGAAAAGACCTCTGTCTTTACTGTGACGAACACAAAATATATAGAGCGCTGTAGTTCGATCCAAGTCGTATGACCTACAGTAAGAACTTCTAAATATTTGCATTGTTGTCTCACATGCAGTGCATCAAATAGCATTGTCTGTTGTTTATTAGGCGCAAAGCATTACCCTGCGCCAATTTTTTGTAGCGTTACATAACAAGTTTCAACTGATCCTTGCTTTACTGTATTTGTTATACCCTCGAGTATTCGATAATTTTCACCTTCGATCAGTCATTCCTGGGTAATATAAGCAAAGTTCAGCCCCAATTACAAGTATTGTAGTTGTAGGCCTAGTTCACATGTTTGCAAAAACCACATGACGTAAAAATAAGGGGAGAAGTGTTCAGCTCATCTTTAACACTTTGTACATTTTTGGTGCTTTTGTATGTATATCACGCTTTTTTGCAGTGGCGATGTTTTGGTGCCCTTTCTGAGAGTTTTCCTCGGACCGCTAAGTTCTAATAACCACCCCTGGCAAGACTACTGTGATTTTAAGCTAGAAAGGGTAGAGGATGCAAGCAAACTCAGGTTAAAAGAATGAATCACAACAAAAATAAAACCTGGAAAATCGGCCGTTCTCAAATAATTGCTTTCACTGAAACAAAATCTATCTGATGTTAGGCCATCAAATCCACATCCACGAGCTAAGCAGCGTTGATCCTACACAAAGCGGCAGATGGGTTTGTGCAACCAGAAAAGCAGTCTTGAGGTCGTACGTTTGACAGACGTGGTTCAGGAAGGGTCAATAAATCCGGTTGGGAAATCAGGCCCAAAAACCGCGAAATAAAAAACTAAATATGTGGTATGAAAGGGGACCAAGCAAATGGGTGAAGCTGAGTGCTATAACGCAACGGGCTGTAAGCAGCACCGGATTAAATGAACGCGAGGCCCCTGGCAAAATCACTACTGCGAGGCCCGCTTTACACTTAGCACAACTGCGTAGCATTTCACATGCCCACGTTTAAACCTTGCAGAAGCACCGGTCAAAAACGCCAAAACTAATACGATTTGGCAGCCTACGCTTCAAAGATAATTGGCGATGATGCTGTTTGTATGTGGTTAATTTGTTCAAACAGAAAGTTGTACCACAAAACGATCATTTTGCTACCGTGACACTACACAATCCTTTTTGTCATAGACTCTCTGACCATCTTCACTGCACAAATCGTCCATTCACATATGTATTGAGGAAAGATATGTCTACACTCTCTCGCAGATCAAAACGTACACCGTTTAGTAAATATACTCTCAACGAAATATCACGCAAAAGCAACTTGAATCGTACTGCATGACTGAGTTTTGCTATGGGAGCTTTACAGTAGTTACATCTGTAACTGTTCCGTGATCTAGTCTAGTAGACAACGCCGCTTTGTTTGATATAAGACTGATACCCTCACCATCACGACAAGCAGTTCGCAACTAATTGTTACGTCAGCGCATTATACAGTAATTGCGAAGAATAGGCTACTTAGTAACGAACTTATTGAAGTGACCCTGGTCTCTGTCACATCTTTGCAGGTAATGCAAGGAGACAGTGACACTGCTGACAACGGTAAGCCACGTATAGTTTTATACTCTGTGGAAAGAAGCATTAGTAACTCCGTAGCACTAATTCCACAAATTTGAAAAATTCATTGTTAGTGTGAGACTGTGATCAACGTGCCCGAGTGAACAGCTTAATTCAGTGGTTCTCAACCTTTTCTATCCCACGCACCCCTTTTACCGTTATTCACGGATAAAAAAACCTTAGAAATTTAGTTTGTAAAGAACACTTATACATCAGTACACTAAGAAGAGAAACTAAACTCTTCACAATTGATAAGCTCTTTGTTGGCCTCTAATTTAATTAATACCAAATTATTAGTAATTAACTTTTCTGAATGATATTTTAAAATGAAAAGAATAATTCAAAACAGAAAATAAATTTATTGTACTCATGATGCGAATTTAACAGTCAGCGGGATACTTGTGATTGTACTTTCTTTGGCAATTCATGGATCCGTGGAAAAGTATTGGAAAGGTCACAACGCAGACCCGTAACCAGTGGGGCTTCTCCCCCCTAGAAAATTTTGACCTCCCCTGGAAAATATGTTGGACATAAAAAATTTGGTCTCTCTCGGAAAACTCTTCGCCCCTCCTGGTGTCCCAAGCTGGTTACGGGCGTGGCACAACGCATGTCATTTTCTACATCCAATCTGTTTCTTTGTATTGTTTTCATTTGCAGGAGAGTTGAGAACCCAGATTCGCATAGATATGTGGAGACAAACGGTAGAATACCTTGGATAGCTTTCTTTGCCACTTTAGGATAGGAATCGCACATCAATGGTCAAAACTTAGTGATTGATTTTTCATTGAATAAATCTCCTGCGCAAGTATCAATTTTGAGTTTTAAAAATTCATCCTGGAAACTATCGGGTACTTTTTCAACTGGCAATATGAATGGATTTCGTACACCAAGCTCAGTGACGTGCAGAGGTCTGGAGATGCCCGGAGCGACTGCTTGATTGGATGACCCCTTTCCAAATTCTAGTATTGAGCAGCGGCCTATGATGGTCATTGTTACTGGATATACGCTGCATGTGACATCATAATATGACGTCATATTGACGTTTGCAATCCAACGTTTCGGCGAAGTTTGTTGACACAACGTGCAGATTCAGGAACGCCGGAGCAGCGGTAGGGCAGGGCGAACAGTAAACGAGTTGCGGGCAATAGAAAGTTATAAAAAACAAAAACATCGTTACCAATTATGTTTGCTTCTGTTCATCAACAATGTCGACCTCAAAAATAATAACAGAAATTATAGAAAATCATTCTGAACTTTCTGGGTGCCGGAATAGCTGCAATAAATTTGTTTCAAGTCGATCATGATAAACCATGAAATTATACCTATATGATACTGTTATGAAAAAGCACCACACACTATGTGCCACGTCAGCGCAGTTCACAACTGCAAAAATACAAAGCTGCGCGAAAGTCTCGTCGAATAGCAGTCGATCAGACATCAGAAAGTATGCGGCTGGGTTGGCGGACACCCAGGGTTGACAGCTTGACACTTGTAAACTACACAAGAATTGAGAATGCGCATGAAGTACAAGAAAACTTTCGTATTTTATTATGTGACTGTTATATTTACAATTACTAAGGGAAAAGAAGAGATATGGGCTTGTGTGAGCCGTTAGGATCAATCCGCCTGAACTGACAGTTAATGACGAAGCTCGAAACGAAGCACATATTGCAAGCACAGGTGTGCAACTGCATTAGCACAAAAACAAACAGTAAACTAGTCATGCTTCATAAAATCAGCTCAATCAAGCACTTTGAAATAGGACAGTTTTGAAATTTGGCTCAGAAAATCAATTCAATGTCCATAATTATCTTTAGGCTTGGTGATGTAATTGAACCCAACCAAAAAAACACCTGTTTTTTTTCAAAAAAGCCCACTTAAAGAAAAAACAATAAAACCCACCAAAAATCACTGACCAAGCTCATCTTCATTAATGTCACGAAAAGTCGAATGAATTCTGATTCTAGTGCCACCAGATTTAGCAAAATCAATTATTTTCCCAAATCCAGAAGCATCTGTTCTTCGTCATCAACTTTCAGAAATGATGATAATTCTTCAAACGTTGCAAGAATTTTCATTTTGATTTTTCTTTTCCAATTATCAAGCTTGCGCATTAAAGCTTTCAAAGTATCTGTAAACATACGCCTTACATATGTTTTGCAGAACTGCCCATTGTTACATTGCAAGACGTCATATCGAGTGTCGCCATTCTGAATGAAGTCCAGAGCCGATATGGGCTACGATTTGTATGCTGCCCACAAATGGGTGGCAATTTAGAGAGCAGCTGGGAGTGCTACGCCACAAAAAAATTAATAAACTTATAGAACTGGACGCAACAACTAATGCATGCTTAAACTTTATTACATTTTAAACAAAATCCTAAATACAAAATTCCCCCTTTGCTAATACAAAATTCCCCCTTGGTGGGGAATTGCCCCCCGTTTGAGGAACCCTGGCCTCTCTTACGCAGGCTTCTTTTCACACGGTATAAAAATACGTGGCTTGTTAGAATACGTCTATGCAGACTTGTAGGAATATGATTTTATGGTTAAGGTTTAGATCTGACTTCTAAGTGAGCACTAAGTGCAAAGCTGTATTTGCTGTGGCGAGTTTTAGTAATCCATCTGCTCAATTTTTTTAAGCCTACGTGGTGTTCTAACTTTAGTAAATTGTCCGATATTCTTGTAAACATACAGTCTACTTCTCATTGCTTGAAACAGTTTTGCGAGAGTGTCTAATTTTCTTGTTTTTCCACCGATCATGTTGTTCTGGCCATTGATTATTCCTAAATTATGACTTATTTGTAGAAGTGCTCGAAAAAATGGATAACAGGCAGTTTATGAAAAGAACATTTCTGATAGAGTAAGTGTAGAAAACATTTCAGACAAAAGATTGAAAATTGAGGTTCAATCAACACAGACTGATGGGATAGAAAGGGAAAAGCGTTTTGTGAAGGTCAATTTGCTTTGCGTCGTCAGCAACCTGAAAAGGATAAGCAAAATTTCGACATTGCCTCCCCCTGGAAAAATTTCTGCTGACGCCCGTGGATGCACTGATTTCAATCTAATTCTTGGGTCATAAAGCGTGGTGCGGTTTAGTTAAATTATTTTTAAATCAATCAAAAAACGATACATGCAGTAGTTATCAATTTCCTTAACACACGAGTATATACGAAACGCAGTAATCAAAAAAGCTCTACAATTTTGATGCGTGGTGAACAGACTAAAACATGAAAAAACAGTAAAGGAGTGTTTTGATATTCAAGTGCGAGGCTCCCAAAAGCGCGAGGCCTCGGGCATTTGCCCAGTTTGCCCAATGGTTAATCCGGCCCTGCCTCTTAGGTGTCGTAAGAAGCAGCCTATAAGTGTGTCACTCCAAAGCCGGCCGTTGACAGTGGCGATTCTTGGGGGGGCCTGGGTGAGCCATGGCCCAGCCAGATTTTTGCTTCGCCCCCCGTTTGTTCCCCCAGTTTTTTTTTTAGTTTCCTGTTTAAGTTCGTTTGGTTGACATATGCAGGGTTGCCAAATGCGTTTTGTAAAAATACCAGCTACTTTGTCAACAGCGCCAAATCTGAGCTGTGTCGTAATTCGTAAGCAGCAGAGGGCAGAGACAATCAGTATTGTTAAGCCACAAAAGATTATTTGACCTATTTTGGCTGATTCGTTACATTTCGGTGTGTGTGTGACGTGGCAACCACACCAAGGATTGCGTCAACAGCAGCAAATAAACTTCGCTGAAGAAACTGTCTGACAAGATTCACTACAAGAGCCATTATGATTTGAGAAGTTCTGCGTTAGTTCTTTTTGAAGTTACGGCAAATTATTTTCTTTTCACAATACCGGCTTCAGACAATGATTTTCAAAATACCGGCCTTTGCAAAATTAGCAGTAAAATACTGGCAAGGCCGGTGAAATACTGGCCATCTGACAACCCTAGACATATGCAGTAGATAACTTTCGGCCAGCAATATTTTAAACGATAATTTAGAAACCCTCTAGCCTGCATTCAA
>JGI24021J15306_10008952_pt1 | contig 12353 bp, 6 predicted proteins | sample Ectturendosymbi1_FD_15306 | JGI IMG/M metagenome (IMG submission 15306)
TTTTTTGACCTTTTTGGTGACGATTCTTGGATAAACCTTAGTAGAAGTCCTTTTGTACGTCAAGTAGCTGATGTTCCAACAGTAGCGTAAGAAAAATCTCTTTCACTTCTGAATGACCATGTGGCAAAATATAGCTCTTTGACAATACAGAACTGGGGTCTTTTTGTTGCAAAAGAAGCACAGGCTATTATGTATCCTCTCTTGTGAAAACAAGCTTGAGGCTACTAATAGGCCTACTGTTTTCAACAACGTATTTATGCGAGGCAGGTTTTTCTTTGGCTGTTGTTATTTCGGCCAAAGATCGACACAAACTGGAATTGGAGGATGACTTATGCTGCACACTTCTTACCATTAGTTCTAGCATCGAGATGTTAACAAAAATAAAGGAATCGCAAAATCACATTAAAATGAGCATTTTACTTTTCTCTTTGATGTGATATAAGTAAATGAGTGAAATCCTTAATTCTTATGACTTTATGCGAAGCCTATACACCACAGCACTAATAGCCACTATTGGCTAAATAGTGTTCCGTAAAACATTGTGACTATGAATATCGGGGGAGAAATTAAAACTTAATGATTGGACTAAGTTGGAAACTAGACTGAAAAGATTAAGAACCACTGCTCTAAAGAAACAAAGCCTCTGATGCTTTATTTTTAAAAATCCAGGTACTTTTGGCAATGATAAGTAATCCCCTACTGAGTCCCTAGGCTTTATGTTGCAGTGGTGTTTTTATGAAATATATTTTTCTCAAGAGTGTGTTGGACTGTAGGACAGTCACTGCAAAGAGCCATGGGGTTAAAGCACTTTTGCTGATTTGCTGCAACCTGGTGTGTTGTGTTGGGTTGCAGAATTTCATTTGTTGTATTTCACTAAGCATTCTGCATCCCACAATTCCTCCTAGATTTTAAAACAATGATAGTTCATGTTCTGATTACTTGGATTTGAGTTCGTTTTTTGATTACAATAGTTGCTAGAATTTCAAATATTTCAACTACTAAATATCATTGTGTGAGTGTTGACTATCTTTGCTCATGCCAATCTGCCATAAACCTCACTTACAGCCCACAACATAAAAAAAATTGTTCTGTAATTTGATTTGTGCCACAACTGCTATTGAAATGTCCATTATTGACTAAAGATTTTTTAGAAGTACTTTAGATTTCATACTACCTCATCATTCTAAACCAGCGGTGCATTTTTTGTGAAGAGATGAAATTTGTGCATTTTCAGTTTCATTTATATATGAAGGTTTCTGTCTTTTTGTCAGATTTATTCATTGTACAAAAGAAAAGGAAGAACAGTATATGGCCACCAAGAAGATGCCACTAAAGCTGAAACTGCAGTCAGACTTTGGTATTTCTGATTTTGGGATTTTGGCCACTGATAAGCAACTTGGGGAGAAAGACTTGCGTATGTTAGAAGTTCAAGGGCCTGTATGTCGAGACTTTCTGAAAAGAGAATGCTACCGAGGTAAAAAATGTAAGTTTGTTCACTTGGATGTTCAACAGGCTGCTTTGCTAGCAGCTGATGGGGATATAATGGCTGGAATCAAAAGACCAAGAATGCTTGTTAGTGAAATTGAAAAATTTGATGAAGACTGCAAAGATTATCCTACTTTTACATCTTCACAGGATGTGTGCAGTTTTGATAAGTAAGTTCTGAGTTTGCAGATTTGCCAAGATATATTTTAGGGTGAGCAAAACTAGTTGATACATGACTGGAGTATATGCAAAGGACATTTAGTTGTTTTTTTGCTGAATCATTGAGATAAAATGCAATTAAATCTCATCACATCTGCAATATTGATTAGTTAAATTTTACCGAAGTGTAAGTGTTTCTTTTTTGTTCATTAGCACAGAAGTGAGTTGTTTGGACATTTTGGAATTGTTGTCTCCCCCCCCCGTCACACCTTCCAGTAAATTAGAAACAAATGATACTTAACGGTTTGGTGCACCGCATAAGGCGGTTGAAATCAAGTCAAAATTTTTTGAAATGCCGGAACAGCATTTGCTGTTTGCTTTTTTAGTTTGAAACAAGAGCCTAAACTAGGGAGCTAGAGTGTGATATCTTGGAGTTGGCTTACAGACGCAGTGTCAAACGGGTAAATATCTCCACTGCAGAGCTTGGCGTTTCAGAGTACTGCTTGCAGAGTGTCGCGTGCCCAAGTCTTATCACCAAAGTAGCGGCATGCCCAGTGATATACGAAGTCAATCGAATTTCTGAACGCAACACCAACCACAATATTTCGACGTATCGTAATTAGATAGATCCACCTTTCTTCGATGTCAGTTCAGGAGAACAGAAAAAGAAACCTGAAACTAAAAGCGCGTAATGTTGTAGCATCATGGTTCGCAGACTATCTCAAGTGCATTTGCTAATTATCATATCAAAGAAGTTTTGAATTTGACACTGCTCTGCTTCAAGTTCTGTTTTGGACTGTTAACGGAATATCCCTGAGTTTTATGTATGAGATTCATGGTGGTTTTGAACTTAGCAAAATATGCTTTGCCTGATTTTAATTGCTTACTTTGTATAGGTGAGACCCTACTGTTCCACCACTGAAAAGATTAATTCCTTTCGGGGTTTGTAAATGTAAATTTCCTTTATTTGCCGTAATGCTTTTCCTTAAATTTTCTCCCATACGTTTTCTCTTCCTAATATGTTTTGAGTATAATATTTGTGTAATTTTTCATATTTAACATTGATGCTTCTGCCAGTGGCAAGTATTTGCTTGACACTGACGGCTTCATTGTGTAAAATTTTGCTTTACACGAGTTTCTCTTCTTAGCAGACATTTGGAAGAAGAAAATGAAGCGCTTAAAAAGCGGGTTCAAGAATTAGAAAAACAAGTATCGGACCTGGCTGCTACAAATGAAGTACTGTTGGAACAAAATGCTCAGTTCAGGTTGCAGAAACGGTACGTTCTGGCAGGCCTCACATTTTATATTTTTGAATGTGAAACACTGTTTGGTCATTTACATAATATTGGCGAAATTAGAAAGTTTACATTATGTTCGGTTGCCTGTGTTTGCCTTGCGGCGAAGGTAACCGAGCGCAGCATAACGAGTAAGCGCTCGATAAAAAAACAGAAAATTCTTATAACTACAGTACACGTTTTTTTGTCTTTCTGTGAAATTTTGCTGACGTTTTTATCGCGATAAAAGTTTGAACAATCCGCTTTGTTACATGTTTTTGCAAAGTGTGGTTGTGGACCACAATACTGATTTCACCCGAATCGTGAACACTTAACAGTTAGCTTTTGTGTTTGAGAATGCTAACCAGTACTGCATCTTAGGGATTGTTAAAAGATTTACGAATCTCTTAGTGATTTATTGTCCTGTCCGCCTTTCAGTCAAAAGGTTGGTGATCGATCCAGCATCATGGAGTGGTTTGAAGAGTCGTAGCTCTCTTCGATTTATTGGAACTGAGGAAACAATTGCAGAAGTAAACTTCTGTCGGCTCCTGCTCCTTAATTCGAGCGGTCGTGAGATATTTCACGAGCGGCAATCGGTAATGTCGCAAAAGATGTAGAACCCCAATTCAATGATTTGTGAAGGAAGTCCTCATAGAAATAGCAATGTTATTGAATTAAGGTAGAAGGAAGCTCCGCCTAATGGACTATGTTACCTTTAAGCTGCGAGAACCCGCAGTAGTAACCGATAGCCAGTCAGGTATTTGGTTTCATTCCCATATCGCTACATGTAAACCCTATTTCGTCAACAAAACAAGGTTCCATAGCCGGAAAAAATAATGTACCGGGCTGCCTTAGCTATTATGGCATCGTACAACTTCTATTATTTTAGCTCTTGGGTAAAGCGGTACATGCCTTTTTTATTATACAGTATACACCATTCAGATTGGATCCATTTGGACATTTTTATTGTTTCGGGCTTCGTGAAAAAATCGAGCAAAACTAGTATTCTGATCAGCTCTGTATTGCTAAGCTGCGTAAGCCTAAGATTTCCCAGCGTCTTTGGATTTATTTGAGCTGTGGCGCAATTTCGTAAGACAAATTTTTTGAGGTTTGAAAAGTGAAGAATCGGGAATGTCTATCCGGTGCATAGTTTAACAGAGTGTGGGTGTTGTTAGCGCGTGCCGAGCATTCGTGAATAGTGCCCGGAATCGAGTGCTGCTCATATGACTTATAGCTTTGCATGCGTGTGGCTCTAACTTTCCCGAGCAGTTAATTTCAAACCATCGTTTCCTTTCAGATTAAATTGAAATCTGAATTGCTCTTATCCGACAGAGTGCTCGCTGCATGTAGCTGAGCTGTGTTGAAAGCAGCCATTGAAACAATTTGAGTTAAACTTCACTCGACGGTTTTTTTCAGATGCATTTAATAATGGCAAATCTCCGTTCATTGTGATGCTATAGTTTAAGGGACCTTTTTCGTCATGATTACATCAGGGCGTTTTGACGTAAAGACCGGGTTTGGCCACTGGGCTTGCAACTTCACCACCCTAGTAAAACGTTGTCTTGCCGCAGACAGTCTTTCGGGTGTACTGCAAATGTGAATGGCCAGGTCAGCTAGCAACTTCCATTTGTTACTTTGCCGCGATTGAGTGAGAGGCTTCCAGTTTTGTCAGGTTCCATAACTTCTTCGCACGCGGGATAACTAAATCGTAGACGTAGACGTAGACCTCAGCCGTGACAAGTGAAGTGCGTGACTTTTCAACGATGTGACGCAAAATTAGGCAGTGAATTGTGAAACTTCAGTGAATTGCCAAAAACTTTTTGTTGCTTTTCAGTGGACTAACTAATTACAAAATGGAATCCGAACCACTCACAACCACGTTCACTCCCGCAGTTGGCTTAACCTCCCCTGCAAACTTGTCTGGTGGCGTGGTTGCCAACAGCGCACCGCAACCTGTTCCTGTTCATTTGAACGTACAAGGTAATTTGAATGTTCATCAGTTTTTCAGCCATGGCATACTTATTGCAGTAATTTTCGACGTCAATTAATTTGTGAGGAAGCACTTAACAAAGATTCTACTTTGCTTGCCTCACTGATTGGTTCTATTAACAGCAGGGCAACCATTTTTTTGACCTAAAAACTTAAAATTTTGCTTTATTGACAGATTTTGACCCATCAGTTTCCTGCGTTTGCAATTGAAACGCGGAATAAAAAGCATCAAAGCGATAGGTTAAATATCTTTTTTCTGTTGAAATGAAACAAATATCAAATGTATTAAAGACCCAACGAAGCTAGAGGTAACAAACCATAGACTAAATCAATCCAAACGCACAAGAGAAATATCCAGTGTCAATAAATCTCCTGAAGTCACTGAGAAGGTTTTACATTGTTATAACTTCAACATCAAATACTATCACGCCTAGCGTACTTTAATTGTTCCAGTAGTGTGCAAAACAACATTAGTTCGTCAGAAGTCGCAAAAAAATCCAGTATTATGTCAAAATTTCGACTAAACTTACAGAAGTATATCAATATCTACTGTTGTAGCTTCAATAAAATATCGATAAAGAGAAAAAAGTCTGTGCTGCAAGAAATTTTGACCTAACGTTAAATTTGAACCTAATGATAAATTTAGGCTTTTTTTGACTTAACAACTTTGGAGTCGCTCATGGTATCAGCGTGAAATTTGGTTTGCGGGCATTTCATAAGCTTTAAAAAAGTCATAAAAATGTTGACTTTATTGACTTTTTGTTGCCCTAATTGTCAGCAACCAGTATTCCTATTTCAAAACAGTGGCAAATCAGCCCCCGACACAAGAGATGATGAGTGGAACACCCAATCAGCCTCCGCAGGGTGCTGTAGTTGCGGCAGGAACTCATTTGCAACAAGTTCCCGCATCAGTACCTCAATCAACTGAAATAGGTATGTTCGATGTCCCACTGCTAGTTCAGTTTGCTAGCGCAGTGACCAAATGCTGACACTGCAAGTCCCATGAACAGATACTTGTTTCGTGCTTTCTAGCTAGTTAATGCATCTTTTGTATTTACTAATTACATGCGTATTGTTCGCGCTTTTATGTACTTATTAGATTATTATTATCTGATACAACTTCTTTCGTAGCTGCTCAAGTGATAGCCGCTAATATCGCTGCGAATTCAGTCGGCAACGTCGAAACAATCCAAGCGACAAATCGGATCGTTTCCGGCCCCATGCCTCATTCAAATACTCTTATCGCTCCAGCGAACTTGAACCAAATGCCTCAGCCGGCAATTGCCGTCAGCTTTGCAGCGCCAATGCCTGGCCACAACCAGCTCGGACAGCAGCAGCCCATGGGTTCGTTTGCGGGTGCAATGCCGAATCCAAATCAGTTGACACAGCCACTCGGTAGTTTTACTGGCACCATGGTGGCCACTCCGATTGGTGGTGGCGGTGCTATTCAACCGCCGAACAACAGTATCAGCGTTAGTCTTGCGGCCGAAGTCCGCCAGCCAACAGTGGGCTCCTTGGGACATGCTGTACAGATCCAGCCCCCCGCTGTCGTCTACACCTTGACGAGATCAACCGAGAACATGTCAATGGCAAGCACGATGGTGTCGGGCACAGGACATGAAATCACGCTGGTCGGAAAACCTACATGCAATCCGGTCAGCAGCATCCCTGGTTCAATGCACGCGGTCGCTCACCCCGTACAAGCATTTAACAGTGTTTCTCCCGTCAGTCAGGCAATGGTTCAGGCATCATCACATCAAAACACAGGTACGTTTATGTGAGCGCAGTTGCAGTGGAAAACGAAGGTCATCACAAATCATGTGCGAGGTGTTTAACATTGTTTCCAACTGATGTTCAAGTGTTATTTTCTTTTTTTACGTAAAATGACGTAAATGTATGATTTTGTGGGTTGTGAACGTTTCAGCATGTGCAAGTATTTCCGATCGATAATACCGTGAAAGAGCGAAGTTCTTCGAGGATGAGCCAACAAATCTCTTTGTTTTTAAGGGCCGAGTTTTCCAGGTTTCGGAAGTTGTTCTTTAATGTGCTTAATGCCCAGAAAACACTTCAAACGATGTGTTTCTGGCGCTGATGTAGTTCACTCCAAAATTTCATGCTGCAGTGAGTGTTGTTTTGCAGTCGCGATGTCATAATTTTTTTTCCGAAATCTTGCACCCAGGAATACCCTGCGCTCCCCTGACATCCGGAATCGCAGCGTCGAACACGTCTATGCCACCGTCGGTTTCCATGGGAGCGTTGCGACCGGTCGTGCAGAACAACCTGGGCGGTTCACCTCAGGTCAAGGCCGCCCAGCGAGCGGTGGTTCAAGCACCAAGTCAATTGAACGAAGCTGCCTTGATCACTTACCCAATGGCGCCAGTTCCACCTGCTCCAATGCATAACTGAGAACGTGCTAATGTCGATTTGCTCCCTTAAGGGGTGCTTGAAGTTGAAGCGGGGATTCGTAACGCCCCCCGCGGAGTTGCGGTGGCTTACATTCGCTGAACCGCAGCCAGGTTCGGCTGAGAGAGAATCATCCCGTATAGTTGTGATGTCGTGGGAATTGAGAATGGGCTATACTGTCAAAAATACAGAAGCTGACGCGCCGGGAGAGCTTCGTTGGAGAGTGATTGAAGCAGCGTTGTGCTGCTCGGTATTTCGTTCTTCCTGCAGCACCGTTGCAAAAGCTAGCGCAGAAGTGCTTCGCGACTAAAAACTTGTGGGACTTCCGGTTGTGCTGCTGCAAGTTCGAATAGTGGAAGCTAAGTTTTTGCGCTTGAGTTTACGATCAGGTTGGACCTTGAAAAAAGTTGATATGAAATTTTGCCATAAAGTGTGTTTCACGTCATTGTTGTATTTCATCGAGTAGTTCATGCATTCGACGCTCTCAGCACATTTTTAAAGAGACGTGTGACACTTCGCCGTGGCCGCTTGTTGCGATCATATTGTTTCCTGTAACGAAACCGCTACTTGTTTCCTGGAAGTTCCAACTAATCACATGAATGGATGGAAGCTAGTGTTGATCTCTGTGAAAACTGGAATTTAATTCACAGCTTCGAGCCATTTTGACTCGTACATCAAAACTAGATCGAAGTAGCCTTGCCATGTCTTAATCCTTCGCTGTTGACGTGCGGGCTTTCACGAATCCGCGATTTTGTATTTCCAGAATAAACAATGAATCTGAATTGTTAGGGTGGTTAGCTTAGCCATAAGTTGGGCCTAAATTATAGATTTACGTCGATCCTTCAGTAGTTTTATGAGTTGCTGTAGCTCTGCTCAGCTGCCATGAGTTTTCAGCAGGGGTGCAATGCTGAAAAAGAAGTGTGGCACCGCACTCAAAAGCAGGCCCGAAACCAGAGGGGGCGGAGCCTCCCCTGCAAAATTTTTTCCTTCCATGGAAAATTGTGGTGGACATAGTTAAAACAATTTGAGCCCCTCAGAAAACTCTTCGTCCAACTACTGGTGTCCCAAGCTGGTTACGGGCCTGTATTCATCTCTCGTAACTGATGAATCGATTTAAGTTTTTCAAATCTAAGTCCAATCCTACAGTTTCATTTCAAAATACAATCCGATAAACTGACAGTTTTAAACGCCAGATCCTGTTTAAATGAAAAATGCTAACAATCGTGTTCTGCTAAAGGCAAAATACCCCCGGCACAGCGTTTGCCTCGTGAGGCAAAATAGACACTACCAAAAACTAAACTAAATTTATGCTGGGGTCACCAACCTTTTTGAAACTGCGAACTACTTGTGTAACAATTTACTACGAAGGGCTACCAGTTTGATACTTCTGAAATAAACGTTTTTGCTCAATTTACCTTCAATTATTTTAGTGATGATATTTGTTAATGTGAAGACATTGTTCTTGCTAATGTTATTTTTAGAACAAGCCGTTGGGCGACCTGGTGCCCGTAGCCGCCACGTTGGTGACCCCTTATGTTATTATCTTTGTTCCACAGCACTAAAAGTAAGCACTGTTAGCATCAAATGCAATGAAAAGCTCAGTTACAAAGTGTAAGATATCAAATCAGAACAGTTACAAGCTACAGTACACAGCCTAAGCGAATCATTTGCACTGAGCTACGCTACACATACAAATAATGATGATGCTAAAAGTGTTATTAATAAGTAGTAGGTGTCACTGTACTATAATGATTATGGGTCAAGGAAAGGGTATGAAGCAATGAAAGTCACTCAAATTCCTTAACTGTGATGACATGATGCATAAGGGTAGCTTGTACCTTACACCACTGGATAATACGTCAATCAGTGTTGCCACTGGGGCCAGTCTTGTCAACATGAGATTACTGCCTTTTTCAACATCAGATTTTTACCTTCAAGTTTAATACAAGCTAAATTCTTCTAGCCTACAACCAATACCTAACAAAGCGCGATTACGCAAGTTGAATACGAAACAGCGTGAAGTATCGTCATTAAATGGAAAAGTCGGTTATGCGTATTCGGTAATGTAGGCGTATATGTTATTCTCAACGCAGTGAAGCGAGCTTCAGTTTGCCATGATAACTAAACACACATGAGGGCGAGAAATTGATGAAACAAACTTAAAATTTATGGATCTGAAATTTTTCTTCCTGAAAGGAAAGGAAATGTGCAAATAAAAAACAACAACCTGGTCAACATCAGACTTGCCCCTAAAACATAAGAAATTTCTCTGAAAACATTCAATCCATACTTAACAAACACGATGTACAATTTCGACGGATGCTACAAACTCCATTGAAGCAAACTTGCTGATTAGCCTATATGCAATAATCTTCAGAACTGAAAGTTGCGAAGAAGTTCGAAACAAGAATGTCAAATCCGGTTAAGCAAAATTTATAAAATCCAAATGCATAAAAAAGTTGAAAATCCAAAGGATATAAATCCATGTTCATGTCTGATAACTAGGCTTCTCATTGTTGCTAATGATGATGACCTTGAAGCTTCAGCTTTGCAGTGTCAACCAGAGATGAACGGAGTCACATTTTAGTCTCCCACTCCGCTCGTTTTCTTTTTTGCTTAAAGACGCCTGCACCGAATCGGGAAAATATGAAAACTTCATCTCCAACTCCTGATAACACTCCGAAATATTCCAAGTGACTGATATCAAAACACATTGAAAACTTCACCAAACACTGTTGCAGTGCAATAGCTGGTCAGTATGGGTCTGATTTTGAAAACTTTTGTGAACAGTTTGCCACGCCAAATAAATTCTAATGAATAGCCTACCTTGTCATAACAAAAACTAAGAGACCATTCACAAACGATTTGACGTTTCGAGTGGAAGTAGTGGTGACGTTTTGTAACTAATGGGATAATTGGATCAATTAATTTGTGACGACACGATTTGGAATGAAAGTTTTGCACCACCTATTCGGAATAAGATCTCGAATGTCTGCTCAGCATTCAGAAAAGTTTGTAAATTTCGTACTTACGGCCCATTGGTGATCTTCGGTGTGTTCCACGTCAGCACGACTAGTTACGCACACTACAGATGGCGCGGACAGGAAATTTGTGTCCTCTGTCCACACTGAATCAAAAGTTTGTCCGCTTCGTGACTGCATTTGTTGTACTTTTCCCTCTCCAAGTCTGCACTGCACCGCAACCCACTTACACGTCTTGAGTTTTATCCCCAATAGCAGTTATGTTCGTGACCCTTCATCAGAAGCACTGTGCTCCCCATAAGTCTTTCTTATGCGAACTTAGGGTATAACGGTTGAATATACATTTGGCAGTTGCCTCATGAGGTAAAATAACCGCTGGAGTTGTTTTGCCTCTGGCTGAACTTGGTTCGTTGAAGTGGTCACATGAGAAGTTCGAAATACATGACCTGCTTAGATGACCGTAATACCAATAACAGTTCAGTCCGTTGGACGAATTTTTTATGGTTTCAGTGCTGGCAAGCTCTTAGCGACTTCTTGTCGGCGTTGCCTGAACTGTAGGTTTAACCCTAACCATAAACACTATTCCTAAACCATAACCCTAAATCCTTACCCTAAGTCCTAGCCTTAGAGCATAACCCTTCGGCTTTATCTTTACCGTAATCCTAAACTCTAACCTGTTGTCTCTTTGCATTACATATCCTGCTTATCACGTGACCACGCAAACCAGCTGTGTTTGACTAAATGCAAAGTGGCCGCACCACAGACACTACCTATAAATTAACAAAATGTTTTCAAATCCTTTCAAATTTCACATTTATTCCACTTTGCTATTGCGCGCAAAGCCATAGCAAACTTGCTATCTCAAAATTTGATATTTGTTTTTGTAGTTTCGCTTGCAATTTTCGCTCCTTTAAAGCACTACTTCCACCAACATACATCCCTTGCTTGCATTGTGTCAAAGTCTCATGAAGTTTGAGTGTGTTCCAATACCTGTTGCAATTGAACATTGGTCATGCGATGCATTATGTTTGAGCTTCTAGCACAAATCTAGTGAATATGGCAAGGTGTGGAAGTTACTAAGAAAACTTATTCACATTGAATTATGCATTATACCGTCAATGCAGAGTTGCCATACATACACAGAAGTCAGAAGTATTGCCATACAGTCAAAGCAGTGTTGTATAGCAGGGACCGAGTTTATGGAAGGGACATGTCGCCCCAACTTTTGGACAGGGGGGACGTAATATCTATTATCCTCCCCAACATTTTATGATGAAAAGTAATGCAGTTGTGCAAATTTCATGGTTACATTACTTTTGGAACATTTTCCCCAGCATAAAACCAAGCCATAAATGAGGAAAATGAACGTTGTCACTCTGTTATCTGTAGACAGTATACAGATTACCTATGTAAACTGAATTGTCATGATTGTTGAAAATTGTGTCAGTTAATTTGAATTACCGAATCGGTGTGCACATGAACTTCGCTCAATCAAGAATTCCTGCGCTGGTCTGTAGCCCGCAATCAGAATATGGTTGCCACCAGGCGCGTAGCTATGGGGTCGGTGTCCGTTCAAAACAGACCTGCTCATAACAGACCATTCAAAACAGACCACGTTCATAACAGACCCAGCCACAACAGACCACGTTCATAACAGACCCGTTCATATCAGACCACATTCATAACAGACCAGTTCATAACAGACCAAGTCATAACAGACCACGTTCATAACAGACCTGTTCATAACAGACCACGTTCATAACAGACCTGTTCATAACAGACCACCACGTTCATAACTGACCACGTTCATAACAGACCTATTCATAACAGACCCATTCATAACAGAACAGTTCATAAGAATCATAACAGACCACGTTCATAGCAGACCACCATCTTCATAACAGACCATGTTCATAACAAACCATGTTCATAACAGATCGTACATGCAGTTCGTAATAGACCACATTCATATCAGACTACGTTCATAACAGACCACATTCATAACAGACTAGTTCGTAACAGACCGGTTCGTAACAGATCTACTCATAAGTGACTGTGTTCA
>JGI24021J15306_10008953_pt1 | contig 12353 bp, 8 predicted proteins | sample Ectturendosymbi1_FD_15306 | JGI IMG/M metagenome (IMG submission 15306)
ACACAATTCGTATTGGGTCCATTGTTAAAGTAAATTGTTTTTTGTACGACTAAGAACAAGTAGTTACATTTATGTGCTCAAGTCAGTGTAGTGTATGATAGATAGGGTGTTGTGTGAAGAGGGGTCGTTAAGGGCTTATCAAATTTTGAATAAAATTGCTTAAACATGCTGACAAATGTTAATGACATAAAATTTCATTGATGATGTCACAGTTGCCGATTCAAATCACAAAAATTTTCTAGTTTTTCTGACATGTGCTTGTTCCCCCCACTTTGAAAATAGTTCCGCCACCCATGCGTAGGCTACCTGTAAAGCGAATGTTTCGCACTTGGATGAAAACATTGCTGCATTGTGGGTATAAATCACTTTTGAATTTGCTGGTCATCCTTGTCGTGGCATACAAGAAATATGGCTAAATGTATAAGCTATCTTTAATTCTTAGTCAAGTCATTAAGTTTTGAGCTATATGGCAATATATAGCTAGGTCAATACTTTTCTAAAATTTTGATGGAAACCCTGTTTACTAATGGTTGAAGACAGTCTTTTGCAAAACTACCCATCCTAAAACTAAGTCACCACAATAGTGCTGCTGTTTGTCTTTGGCAAAAAGTTCGCGGAGGTAACTTTCTAACATTATACACTTGCATCTTTAATTTTTGCGCTGTCTGTTTCTGAATACGTGACAACCAACGTTACAGTAAAGTCAGTTAGCCAACGTTTTTGCACGAAACAAATAACGGCTGTGCTGTGGTCTCTCACGTGTGCAGCCGCTAAGCTTCACTGTTTCAATACCTTTCTTAAGTAAACCACTCTGGATAAATGTCGGATAGAGGCAGTTAACAATGTTTTGCGGTCTTTAGAAACTTGCAAAATGCTAAAAATTATTTTTGAAGTACAAATTTGTAAAAATATCAGAATCAGTGATACCACCCCACACTCTGTTTCAACATCAACATTGCTATGTGTAACAGCTAGCATGAAAAACTCTTAACACAAAACGTGACAAACGTCATATTTAGTTTTGAAACCTCTCGAAATACAACCCCTAAGAGAAAAAAGTGGGGGGACATGGCATATTATATCCCCCCGTTTAAAAAAGTAGGGGGACACGTCCCCCTTGTCCCCCACCAAATTGCGCCCATGGCACTGCATAAAATATAGAGTACATCTTACGAAACGAAATCAACGCATTAGCATTCATAATCAAAAACAGTTACATCTGTAAGCGAAAATTTTAAAGATCCAAAAGTTTCCACGTATTGTAATTAACAAAACTTTTTGACGCAATATGGTTGTAGCATAGATGTTGATGTGACCAAAATTGCAATCAAATTTAACAGAATAATTTAGCGGAAAAAATAACTGTACTGAAAAAACATTCTCATGAATGACGCGCTTTATTTTGTCAGTGTTTTTTTTCATTGGAGAAACCTAGGATTAAAGATCCACACGAATAACACGCTGGGAATTCTGTCCAATTTTTCTTTTGTTCTTTTAAAACCGCGTTTTCGATTAATGTTTTGAGTTTGTTTGAAGGTAATTGTGACATATACGTTAACACCAATTCACTTTTGACCAGCAGTTGGTTATGTAAAAAGACCTTGGGTTGGGAAATCATCAGATCTATTGAAGTAATAGACTCTTTCCGTATTTACAACTACGTTTTGAGCAAATTGTGGATTAGAATAGGTATAAAATACAAAGCACTCTGCATGTTGTACCGCACAGTCACTAAAACATAAATTCTCAAAGTGGGGTCCGCGTACCCCCAGGGGATGAAAAAATTGGTGTTTGGGGGTTCGTCAAGTGCCAAAAACGTCAAGAAATTAAGAGTTATGAATAGGTTGAAAACATATTCGCAGTGAACCAAAACCAATAATGCTAAACCTCTCCTCTGGGCTTTGAGTATTGGTGTTTTGTCGTATTGAGTAGACCAACTTATTTGGACGTTTTGAGCATAAGTGTAACGGTACTATCAAAAGTCATTGTTACATCACTGTAGTTATTTGTCAATCGTCATTATTACCTAACAACATCAAAAGTCAACGGAACATTAGAAAGACAAGTTATCCATCTTAGTTCAACCACAGCTTGAGACAAGAACAGAAGAACAGGTAGCATAAGAAAAAGAAGTTGAATGGATGAGAGGTCCATATTTAGCTGACCTAAAGCAGTTGATGACAAAGAAGATTTTTAAAGAAGAACTCATAGGTTTGCGTGCCAATAATTCAGCCAAGATAAAATTCTCTTCACTTTCGTTGTCTTGTTTCTGGGCTTCTCAGCTGCAAACTTACAGTAGCCCTACTGTGGCTATGATGACATTGAAAGAAGTCCTTCATTTTACTACTACTTATCAGTGGGAGGATCGTTTGTTGAGTTTGGTGAAAACCAAATCGAAACAGAGTGGATGCGAGACGAGGCAATCCCCTAGCTTTCTTCAAAATCAAGCCTAGAACATCTGAGCTTGTACGAGAATGTTGTCACGAGCACAAACCTGACTGAACCTCAGTTGAGGCCGTTTAGGAAACAACTTTGCAAATATTAACATGAACAAAATACTTGTGATTTTGTGTAGCACGTTTGTTGTCTTATGAGTTGTTTACAGCATTCGGGGATCCGCAAAAAATAAATATGTGACTTAGGGGTCCGCGAGATGAAAAAGTTTGAGAAACACTGCACTAAAACTTTGACGATATAATCAAAAAACTTCCATAAGGAAAAAGAGATCAATATGGCTTTCGAAAAACATGAGACAAGTTCATTATTACCCAAGAGTTGCTTTTTACATACATACAACGAGCCTAAGCCACACCTTCATGTGTATTCTACTCATGTAAGCACTACGAGCAAGGCTAAGGTTGAGGTACTTTAATATACAGTATAGTCGTAATAATCTTTTCTTTAATCATTTTTCATTTGGCTAATCCGTGTCGGTCTAACAGTGTTCATCAACTTCAAATCCACAGTGTTTGGTTGTTCTAGTAAAAAATAAATTTAAAACTATTTGCAGACATCAATGAATGCATCATTACACCATCGGTGTGCGATGCAAACGCGGTTTGTTCCAACATCCCTATTGGGTCATTCACCTGCACTTGCAACCCAGGATTTTCTGGAAACGGACTAGCAAGCAGTTCTACTGGATGTTCTGGTAAAGAGTGTTTTCGATTTTTGTAACAGTTTAAACAGTTTTGTTCTCCATGCGGTTCACAGCTTTTCTGTCCAGGTCCATTGCCCTGTCTGGGAAAGTCATTGTTCAACTTAATTACAGGCATACAGTATTGGGAATTAACACGTAAGGGTGATTTTTAGGCACGTGATTTGTTCTATGCGTTCCAACGAGCAATTCTTTTGACATCTGCATAAGTTTGTATTTTTCAAGTAATAAGGGGGAGAATTACCCAATTTGGCCTTGCGTACTCAATATGTAACAAAAATGGAAATTTCGGAAAGTAGTCAGGAAGTGTAACAAGAGAAGGTACTGTACTCAGGTTGTGCTCAAAATAGGATTTGCACATGAGGAACAGTATTGCACATAATTTCAATTGTTTGTGATCGGAATTGTCATCGTCGTATTTATTATTTGCCGATTTTGGACTTCTGGAGCTTAGTTGCCGGTTAAGTATACAATACGTTTGAAAATAACATATATTCACGTCTCAACTTATATTACTTCTGTTGCATGTAGAACCACAAACTTCGAGAAGAATACGATTTTGATCTTGTACCTGACACCAAAAAAGGCTACTGGCGGAATTTCCGCATTTTTACTGCCGGTTTGGTGCCTTTTGTATGTCTACCTCTACCAAATTAAATTTGATTTAGAAAAAATAAAATTTTTTTGAATTCCAACAAACTCGTTTTTATCGGATCAGTTCAGTTTACGTATTTTAGGATCCCGACCACGTTGATAATACTTTGTCAGGAATGCAGGGGCAGGCGGCGACGGCGCAGCTGTTATTGTGTCACTGTCCCCACAAATTCATGCACAGAAGCAAAATACAAATGAAACATCAAAGCGAAAAACAAAAATGCAACTAAAGATAAAGACGTTGCAAAAAAGTAACAACACCACATGGAAAAGTCAAATTTAATCTGAATTTAAGCAATTAAATATCCAGTTTACGACTGCTAGAATCCGAATCCCTCTGCCTGTATATCAGCTGCTGTTCCGGTCGGAAAGCCCGAGAGGCATGTGCGCAAAGCTTCGCACTGTGGCAGCAAGCAACAATAGCGTTCATGCACCGCAATCACTCCATTGTTGCTTGTTCGTGCCACGGATATATGGGTGTTGTTCTTCGCGCACATTCCGTTCGTGGTGAACCTCGCATTCAGCGCAACGCCAGCGGAGAGGTTGCAACACTACCTCTGCAACAGGGCCACCCGCTCAAAAATACAACGTGATAGCTTTCAGAAAGTCAATATTGCAGGTCAAGGCTACCCGCGCAAAGCGACAACAACAGCTCACAACCAACCATTTTGCCACATAACAAATCTTAGACACAGTAAAGAAAATTGTTAGCCTATCAAGAGTTTTCACACGGATATATTTTGGAAACCCTTGCACCGCTAAACGTCAATTCTACTTGTGTTTGCAAAAACTGTGCCCACTCATGCAAAGCCTTGACAACATAACACTTATGCCTCGCCTACTATATCGGTACCCCAAAGTCAGTAAATAAACAAACAAGTGGAAACACAGTACATAGCCAACAAACTTCAGTGTACCTGAAATCAACCCAGACTTAACGTCACATTTTATATATAAACCAGTGCTCTTCAACAGGGGTTCCGCGGAACCAGAGGGCCGCAAAGCATGTATTGGGGTTCCGTGAGGGTTCCTCGTTTGTAGAGGAAATGATTTCTTGTTTCAGTATATGTTGATGCGTCATTATGGAATTTTTAGGTCACCGTGCCGCATTCAGATTCAAACTCCACGTAGGCCAGCTAGTTGTACGAACTACGAGAGGTTGATTGCAGATAACGGAACATGTAATATTGAGAGTTCTTGCGTCACTTGTTGTTCATTGTTGTGCAATTAAGAAAAACGATATTGTTGCATCATAGTTATACGACGTTGCCAATGCCGATGTACAGTTTACATTACTATACATCAGAGTACAGTAGTAGAGAGTAGACAACGGACTAAAACTGCTGTTCAGCTGTGTGGGAATAAAGTAAAAGCAGTGTGAAACCCAACTTTTTACTATTTAGTCAAGCCAGATTAATCAAAATAGCATATTTTCTTATGTGAAGCGAAATAATAACAACAGCGAAGGTGTGGACGGTAATGAGCAATGTAGTCCAAATGCAAAAGAGGCACTTACTAATCCGAAGCGGACCAAATGTCATTCAGCTGCCAAAGTTCGAAAATGGGACGACACATATTTGAGATACGGGTTCTTTTTGCCAAATTCTGAATGTAGCAGATACGTTCCAGAAATGCAAGAACCACCGAGTCATTAAATTTCATGCTTTTTAACTTCTGTAGTAACTGTTTATTTGTTGAAGTGTCTAATAACGAAACATTTGGTTTTCTTACAAGTAATTCGTGTTTTTTCAATTTTTATTAATGTGGGTATCCATGAGCAACGCGATAGTATGTCAGGGGTTCCACGATGATGAAAAGGTTGAAGAGCACTGATATAAACAGAGTGTAAATATTAAAGCAAGGAGATCAGACAATAATGATTGCCCACTTCAAAAAGCCAACTGTAGCACATACACACAGTACCTTTCTTCTCGTCCAGTTTTTTAAACAAAAGTCAATGGTTTGCTGGGAACACAACTACTGTAAGTATAAGCTTCTAGCAGGTGATCATAGTAAAAGTTTTTGAATTTGAGAAAATTTTTTTGGTTTTAATTGTTATTGGTATGGAGTTACAAATTTTTGCTCCTAGGCACGTGAAGCTGTTTTGATTTGGTTTTCGATGTCTCAAGGGAATTAAGTGATTATCCTTTGCTGGTAGCCTCGCTTTGTAACTATGCTTATCATGAATAAGTTTGCATCTTCCAATGTGTACAAGAGGAGTGCCATTGTTAAGAAACTTAACATGTGTCACATGAGCTTGAGAATAATTGCTGAGTTGTAGAAAAACGCCTCTATGCTCATAATACGTTTCCGTAAGCCTCGGGTGTTGTGGGAGCATTTTTTGCCCAGTATGGGCAGTAGCACCAACGGCGTTAATGTTTTCCGGGTTCTGAGCACGGTATATGATGCAGCCAATGCACTAAATTTTTTGGTTTTGTTTCAAGAATGAAGTTTATCATGACCTTGTAAAAAAATAGAGTTGATAGTATTGACGAAATACCAGTGAACAAAGTATAGTTTCCCCTTCTGGGACTACAGCCACCGGACAAATACCACCAGGACAATCGCCAACTAAGCCAAATTAAATTCTCTGCATTTATTAAAGCTATTTGAACATCACAAAGGTGTTGTTTTCATGTCAAAAATTTTGAAATCACAAATGTGTATAACAAAAGTTTCTTCGTCCTCTCATCTCTTTAAGAATCTTAACTTTAACTTCATTGCTTTTAGGTGGAGAATGACGTATCGATGCCATCGCCTCTTCATAAGCATTCTTAAATTCAGTACAAACCATAAATTTTGAGCCTTTTCAATTTTTCACATTACAAGTCTCCAGCTCCATGCACGTTGTTGCATCGTATTCATTCCACGCACTCATTAGAGCCGTTTATTTACATTTTAGTTTTTAGTTCTGTGCATTGCTTTACTTTAATTTTTGATTTGTGGCTTACATGGCCGCAACAGCGATGCAGCAGCTCGCTATTGCTGCTCTATGTTGAAGCAGTAATACCGTAGCACTGTTTTTCCCAAACGCTGTGCGAGTCGCAACGCGATAGTGCAGGCTGAATTTGTGATGTGTGAACCGCATTATCCCAGGTGGCAGTTGTCCAGGTGCCAGCTCTCCTGCGTGGCGATTGTCTAGATGGGAGTTGTCCTGATACCTTAACTTCCTAATAAGTTTTGTAAAATGTATATATACATCGTGTTGGTTTTGATTGGGGTATGCAGTAGCATTGGTACGTTTGCATGGTCGTCATGCAGTTTTTCGTTTTTAGCCACTACTGACAAATATGGGTGGCACTAGCACAAAGGGAATATTGCGGAAATATCATTGAAAATGACTTTNATTTACAAGGTTTTGCGTGGTCTTAAAATATTTTGCATGGCGATTACTTCGTTGACGATTCATGGTGACGGTTGATCGCGGCGGCAATGATGGTAAAAACGCTGCAATAAGTCATTAAACAGCTGCGCGTTGGTCTTCCAATCTTTTTCGTTGGAAACTACAATGTGCGGCTGTTGCCTGAGCTATCGGAATTTTATATATATCTAAATTCTATTGTCAACTTAAAACGATTTTGGAACTGTGCTCACGGAATACTTCTCATTTAATGTCAAAGTTGTTTTGTTAACGAAAGGTGCAGTGATAATTTCGAAGACAAAATGCTCTTATAATGTTACAAGATTGTTTTCAATTATTAAAGATGTATGAAGCTTCAGTTAAGCTTTACAATGCTGCAGATTTAGGAATTTTATTTAAAAAATGGCTTGTTAAAACCGCAGACATCAACGAGTGCGCCTTGAGTACAGATAATTGTGCAAATCCTACCAGTGGAGGTTTATGCACAAACATTGTTGGCAGCTTTACTTGTTCGTGTATAACGGGATACACAGGAAATGGAATAATTTGTTCAGGTAAGAGAATTACAGCGTTACGAAGGTACTGTCAGGTCGTAATACACAACTTCATTACTTTTAGGTTGAATATTGGATGATTTCTGTGAAATTATAAGTTTTCTGAAGGTATTCTGATTTTTTATTTAGAAAAACAAAAAACATTTCTTGGTACTACAGTAGTGGGAAATCGACAGTGTAACGCAAACGTTATTTTTTAATTAATATCAGTTTTGCAGATTAGTTTTCGTACTGAGTTGATACTGGTTGGTTCGAATACAAACGTAACTTTATTTTGATGTTTTTCATGAGTTTGTTGCTTTGCTGTATATTTGACANACTCGTTTTGAAAACTATTCACATCTTGAAACACCCTTTTCACTTCGCTTTCACGCAAGAAGACAAGAATTCTAGTGTTGACGAAACCAAACGCCTTTCAACACTTGTGATCGCACGAAGTCGATTCGATTGAAATTAAAAATTTTTCGTAAATTACCTTCCTTCTACCACAACTTTGGTAGACTGTCGTATGAAATGATCCACTGCTGAAATTTACTCCGCATTTACTGTATTTATGAATTGTTTCCATAAGCGAGTGTGTTGAGTGATTGATTTATGTTTCAGACATCGACGAATGCGCAACAGAAACCGACAACTGCGCAACAGGAAGAGCAACTTGTACAAATACTGTTGGAAGTTTTACATGTGCTTGTAAGGCTGGGTACACAGGAAACGGTGTAATTTGCAGTGGTAGGTCGTATGAAATTGAAGACACATGATTTGATGACTACTGTAAATTGACGGATGGCTGATGTTGAGTCGAAACATGTTTGCACTAACTACCGCAGCTAAGCTGTTGTTACCGAAGCTACTAGGCTGAATATTCAACAATTTTCAGACTTTGGGAATGCGATCGCATCTCTAGCACGCCCATGTCATATGTTTACGCACCCACCCATTATTCCCGGGCACATCCAGTTGGCTGTAAACGTGGAAATTAACTTTTTTCCAGTCTTAGGTGTGAATTGAACGTAGCCTAAAAGCATTGGTGGCGTGTGCTAATCAACTATATCTTGTACCACCTCGCTGGGCTGCGGTGTGTAGTACTTCACGCAAACCAGGGGAACACATTTAATGATCAATGTTTTGATTTAGCGAATATAGCTCAAGTGGCTGTTTCGCTGCTTTTCTATCTATTTATTGTACTCCTCTGTGTATGGATTTTTCTGCTTCACTGTGTTCAATCCACGTCCTAGGATACAATTTCATAACAGGTATGCTTTACGGTGTTTGAGATTGCCAGTCCACTGTGCTTCATTTTTAACTTGCGATTTCACAGCAGCCATTGCTGTTACCGCTTCCGATACCGACTAGGCTCTGCAGATGAATGGCATTCCATTGCATTTTTAGAAGGGAGTTGTGAAATTGTAATATTTCTTCTTTGCAATGACACTGACATGCACGCCAACGAAAGGATACCACCCTCTAGAATCGCATTTAGGCCTACAATGTCGTAAAGCAGCTAGCAATATTTTGACTACTACTACAAATGTACAAAGAGAGTTGGTACCAGAAGAAAAAATATGCGGCAATATTTATGAAATACAAGGCTTTGCATGGTGCTAAAAAATTTTTCATAGAGATTTGATATATTTTTAATGCAGCGCTTGAAATTACCACCCTTGTATAGAAAACGCTATCAAATCTAACTCAATGAACTTCACCCCACAGATGAAACAAGCAAGGAATCAATCACAAATTTTTGATAGGAAATCGATTTCACGTAACGTGATCGATTTCACATTTGAATAAGATGAAAAAGCTGATGATGCGTTGTGTTACGTGAAATCGATTTCCTATTAAAAATTTGTGATTGATTGTTTGCTTGTTTCACCAGTGAGTTGAAGTTAATTGAATGCAGATATGTGCAAGTTTGAATCATCGCAAAAAGATGAAAGCAGAGCCCAGTTGGCTGATTCCTCTCTAAAGCCCATAGAAAACCTAGCGCGTTTCATTGCAAATCTAAGGAAATTACACATATTGATCGACTGAGTTATGGTCTTTAAATTTCATCTCAATTTTAAATGCTTTGTGATGTTTTAGTGAATATGTTCTTGAAAAAAGCGTTGTCGAAATCGCAGACATCAACGAGTGCGACTTGAATACCGATAATTGCGCAAGCTCTGCTAGTGGAGGGTCATGTACAAACACTGTTGGCAGCTTCACCTGTTCGTGTGTAGCGGGCTACACAGGAAATGGAATAATCTGTTCAGGTAAGAGTGTAAAAGTTTGAAAGTATTGTGCAGTTAACCACGCAGCTTTATTCCTTTCTCATCTAGGATGATTTTCTGGTCTCTTACAAATTTTGCATTTATTTTGGTTTATTTGTTGCAAAGGTACAGTAGGTTCTGCACTGATTATCACTTTTGTAGAATAGGAGCGTGTTGCAAACGTGTTGAATTCATACTGGTTTCAATGGATACACGACACGTGTAATTCTTGAGTTGCTCTGGATAAGCTTGTTACTTTACTGTCTAAAACAGTGGTGGGGAAATGCGGCCCGCGTGAACATTTAGTATGACCCACATCAGAATTTTCATTAGCCAAGTTGCAGTAGATCACAACATCGCGTCAAGACAAAACTCTATGATGAGCAGACATGTAGATAGTCAACCAAGATCAGTATCTCTCACTCCTTGAGTTTTCTCTCTTTCTTTTCCTTTGAAGGATAAAGGCAGAATTTTAAGATGAAATAAATTTTGCGTCCCGACAGCGACATTCTACAATTCATGCAGCCCGTGAAAGTAAATAGGATCTCCATCCCTGGTTTGAAAGCCCGTTTTGGAAAACACTGAAGACGTGAGAACGCAAAGCGTTTTCATTTCGCGTACACGCAAGATAATAAGGCGTCTAGGAGAACCACGAAACTTTTGTGTGTTGCAGTAAGAAATAACCCGCTGTTGAAATTCATGTCACTTTTATTTTTGGATCAGTTCCATAAAAGAGTGTGTTTAGTGATTGTTTTATGTTTCAGACATCGATGAATGCGCAAGAAGAACCGACAACTGCGCAACAGGAAGGGCAACTTGTACAAATACTGTTGGAAGTTTTATATGCGCTTGTAACTCTGGTTACACCGGAAATGGTGTGGTTTGCAATGGTAGGTTGTACGAATTTGACGACATTCGGCATCTTATGACAAATTGACAGACGGCTTATTGTTGAAACGAAGGATGTTTGAACTGACTGCCGCAGCTATAAATCCGTTTTCATTAAAAGCTGCATTTCAATTTTCAATCATCTGCAATGCAACTACTGAAATATCATTATATAAACACAGCACGGTTGTCTTACGTCTTCACACCTCGCGAAAACATTAGCTGTGGCACTCACATTTGTCTACGGCACAAACGTTCCGGTTAAACATCTAAAGATGATTTGAAAATTTGTAAGTTTGTTGTGTGGTTTGTTCGATTGTCATGCATTTGTAACCAGATTCTGTACATCACGTTGCTGTTAGCTTATCGTTACTCCAGCTTCCGCCGTTCACATAAGCTACTCACGGAAGACAAGATGCCACACTGCCACATGTATGTCGCGCTTTATAATGAAGTTGAATGTGGTCATGGGTCATGCAGTACGTTGTGTTTGTCAGGGTCTGGTTGTTGTGTCTGTGGAACCAGTATGTTTTCAAAGTTTATGCTGTATAAACAAACAGATGAATAAGCTCTTCTGGTGATTATATTTTATTATCAGCCAACGTTTCGCCCAACTATTCAAGTGGGCTTCTTCATGGCAATGTTTTCAACCACAAAACATGTAGTATACCAATAACAAGAAACAATGAGTAGTATGACATACAAAGACAAAAAACGCAAAGCTGGCCAACTCGTTATAAGAATGGTGACAGCGTGTCACAGAAAATACGTGGAAGTGTAAAATGAAAAAACGTTGGAGAATGATGAAGAGCAATAACACAACGGGGCAAAGCCTACACTGGAATGTATAAGAAACCGGTTAAATAGCCTAAAAGGTGTATGGTAAAATAAAGAACAAGTGTAAAATAGCGAACCAATAATGTGTAAAACTGTTTGGTGAGAGTTGGCAAATCTATAGGCACAAAGGCGGTCAATAAGAAGACAAACGCAAAGTCCGGTAACGGATAAGCTACACTCAGGGAAATTTTTTTTCACGGTGTTAAAAATATACGTTGAGAGATGATGAAGTGTAACAAATACAACAGGTCAATACCTACATAGGAAAGTGAAAAAAAACTGGTTAAATATCATAAGCTATGGGGTAAAATAGAGAACAAAATAGGTGAAAAATAGCGAAGAAATGTGTAAAACTGTGTTGTGAGAGTTGGTGAATCTCCAGGCGCAAAGGCGGTCAATAGGAAGACAAACTCAAAGTCGGGTATATAACGGATAAGCTTCACTCATGTTTTAAAACGTTGTAATAAATAGGCGGGAAAGTTGCACTTTCATCATTCACGGTGTTAGTTTTTAAATTAATATATAAAGATTCTAAAAAGATGCGTTTGTGGTAATTATTTACACGGTGCAGAACATGAGCATAATCCCAATTGAAAGCATGGCCACTTTGGGCTGCATGTTTTGTTAGAGCTGTTTTCTCTGGGTTTTTGAGA
>JGI24021J15306_10008958_pt1 | contig 12348 bp, 8 predicted proteins | sample Ectturendosymbi1_FD_15306 | JGI IMG/M metagenome (IMG submission 15306)
GGGGGGGGGCAATTTTAATTTTCATGAAATTTCATTCGATGAAGTCATCGTGCTTATTCAACGCGGCACAATTTTTTCACAAATGGTCACAGACAAAGTTCGCTTCGCAACATTTCCGAAAATGAGAACTTTTCAGTTTTAAGCAAAACGCAGACCGAGCGATCAGGACAGAGTAAGAGTAAAAATTAGTAGCCTTTTACAAACACCTGGTTCTGTACTGAATTAGTACAGTCATGATTTTAGTGTGGCAGATGTATAGGCTACTGGTAAACCTGCCTAACTTTTCGTCTTGTTTTAACAAATTCATGAAATCCTTTATCTATTCTAAATTTTTGAAACTTTTGTATTTGCTGTGAGATAATCTATGCAGACGATATTGCGAGTGGTGACGTTGTCAGATACAAGAGACTGGTATGAATGCTAGGTTCAGGCCCGTAACTAGGGGGCCTGAAAAAATGTGTTAGACATTGTTCAAAATATTGGACATAGTTTAAAAAACTTGGGCCCCTCTCAGAAAACTCTTTGCCTCCCGTTGTGTCCCAAGTTGGTCACGGACCTGGTTAGGATATATTTAATCACTGATGCTATTGTTTCAACCCTGGATACGAGACTTCGTCTGCCAACTGAAACACTCTTATGTCTTGAAAGGAATGCAGCTTGAAAACACTCTTGAGTCTTGAAAGGAATGCAACTCATACTATTTGAATAAGACAGAGAATAGTGTAGTTGTAGGTAATAACTTAATACTGTTTTAAACAACCTGAAAACTACTGTTTATTTTGCTGGACTGCTGATCTTGGTTAATCAACCACACTATGAAAAATGAAAAAAGCAAACTTACAAACGAGGCTCCATGGACAAAAACAATTCCGAAAGAAGAAATCTTCAATTTACTTTGGCAAGCCATCTTAAACATGAATGAAAAAATGGACAAGCTAACTGATCTTACACAGAACCTTGAAAACAAGCTAAATGGAATACAAAAAAGATGGTTGAACATGGAAACAAGTTGAATCAGCTTGAAGAAGAAAAAGAACAGCTACGCAATGAGATTGTTCAGAAAACAAATCTGCTTATCTTTCAACTCGACAGACAAGAACAAAACATAAGAGAAAATATTCTCATTTATGGTATAGAAGAAGACAAAGGGGTAATGATGATGGAGAAGAAGTGTTAGTCTCAATAGCAGATGAGCTCGAAATAGATCTCCAACCTAATTATATGCAGAGAGTACACCGGCTAGGACAAAAAAAGAGAAACAAGGAAAATCCACGACCAATCATTGCAAAGTTTGTGTCATACAGAAAAAGAAACGGATTTCTTACTAACAAACGGAATCTCAAAAATATCGAAGCGACGCAATGCGTGCTTTCGGGCTTTTCCGACTGGGAGGGTGGACGAGCGATGCGACGGCGAAAGCCAATGGCCAAGCAGGGGTTGAATGTTGTTCATCTTTGCCGGTTAACAGCGAAGGTAAAACGAGCTTTGCTGAGACTGCCTCATCAATATCGGTTGAACTATCACCTTCTGATAAAGACACCTCAAGACTCAGAGAGCGCTATTATTGCTGATGGTGAAGTGTTTGGCAATTGATAAATCGTTCTTTCGTTGGAGGTAGTAAGTTTTCGTTACGGCTGATTTAAAGATTCTGTTTGATAATAAAAAGATGTGAAGCAGTGATTCAGTGTGGTTGTTTTGAAAAACTGACCCATTCAATTGGTGACATGTTATGTTAAGCTCTTTGTCATGCGCTCACATAAAAGTTAACTCCTACAAAATTTGCAAAGGTGTTAAAGGCTGTTGAAATTGATGCGCCACGTGTAGTAAGGGAAAAACAATTTTTCCAAAGTTGGTTAACTCAAAAGCAATGTGTGTACGCCATGAAATCCGCGTCTATACCCTCTCGTGATCTCATGATTGTGATTGTCAAAAGTTTGTGCATATAGTCGACAACCAAAATTTAAACCCGGCAGTAGGTGGAGCACGTGGTGATAGCCAAAACAGGTGGCCATTTATGGGTCAGAGTAAATCCAGGATTGAAGGTCAGGTGCAGCGCCTGCTATCGGAGAATTGCCACAGCAGGCACAATATCGGTCTTGAGTTGGTTTCCGAGAATGGGCCAGAAATGAGGGACAAACAAAACATCTTCCCCTGCCATTGCAGGGCCCAGTCCCGAAAAGGTAACCTTTCGTCCGCCACTCCGGAGGTATTTCCACGCCTGAGCCTCGTATTTTCGAAGATATTTCCTATGCTGGCCGGCTCACATCGAAACTTCGCCCAGGGATAATTTTTGATCTGGGGGCTCTGAAAAGACATGTGGATGCGATGATATCCCGGTGCGCGTTTTGAAATTGTCAAAGTACTTACTGGCATCTCTTCTATCAAATGCTATAAACGAATGCATAAGTGACGGCGTTTTTCCTGATAATCTAAAAATCGCTAAAGTAGTGCCAATTTTTAAGTCGGGAGATAGCGAAATCCATATTAATTACAGACCGATATCAGTGTTAACATACCTGTCAAAAATATTTGAAAAAGTGCTGTACACAAGACTGAACGATTATTTCATCGAAAACAACTTGTTGAGTCAGCAGCAATGGTTTTCGCATTGGCCTAATCATTCCACATCCCTGGCTATCGCAGACTCGTACGAAAACCTATGTCAAAACCTCGATAAAAAACATATCTTGTGCGGTCTTCTTAGATCTAAGAAAAGCATTTGACTCCGTGAATCGCTCCACATTGCTGACAAAACGTGAGCATTACGGTGTAAGAGGAAACGCGTTTAAACTAATTCAGTCTTGTCAAAAACAGCTTGTCAAAGTTTTATCCAAGAGAAAACAGGATGTCCAGGAGGGAAACACTAAATCATCTTTTAAAGTCAATTATTTTCTGGGTCCCCAGGGTTCCATTTTAGGCCCTTTGTTCTTTTTATTATTTATAAATGACTTAAATTCAAGTTTTATGAAAACTGATGGAGTTTTCAGACTCTAACAGGTCTACGTCTACAGGTGCAACCTTTCATTTCATCTTTTATCATTGTGCTAATATCGTCGCGTTAATTTTATTTTGATAAAATATTAAAAAAGCAATCTGTGTCAAAATCTGCCATGAAGCAAAACAGCAAGTCTTTGTCAAAATGCAGATGACTCGCAACCAACCAAAAACTTTCCAAAACAGAAGGATTTTTCGAGAACTGAGCGTCATACGTGGGCAGAATTGCCATCAAAGTTAATACGACAGACACTCGTCTCGACCTGTCCATTACCAGTTGAATAACTACACACCTTGTTTGCATTAGCTGTAGGCCTACTACAGTCTTAACTGGCACTCACAACTAACAACCAAGTTCTATACACAGAGTGGGGCTTGGTAGAGCGCAGATAAAAGGCCTTATAGGACGAGAATTGAACACGTTCGATAATTAGAAAAAATTCATGGTTCCATCTAACGAAAGCATTGTTTGCTAGCAATGAGACTTATAAGCTGCGTCTACTGAATTCTCGAGTGCAAGGAGTATCTGGCAAAAATGAACAACCTACCCAAACACCAAACGGCGGCGCCCAATGCAGCTGCATCTGCTGTATGGCAGGCTCTGCTTCCGCTCCTCATTATAAGACGCACTTTTCATCGCAAGTTTCTTAGTTATGTCTCAGTACTTTTTAAGATTCACGCGCAGCTGCTAGATCAGACATGGGCATTGCACTGTCCCCAGGCCACATTCGGCCCTTTAGTTGACTCTGACCGGCCAGTATAAATTATTTGGAATTTACGAAATAAACATATTTTCATTGCTTATTCATAACATATACACATACCAGTCATAACAGCTTGTCAAAGCAATACTATCTACTGTACCTCTGTTTTTAAAGAGGTACAATTGCTATTATGCAGAATGGAGTCTCGCTTTTTGGTCCGGTCCTCCACTACATTTTTGTTTCTCATGTGGCCCCATAGAAAAGACAATTATTATCCACCGCACTGTGCCAGACAGTAACCGCCACTGTTTTCTTTTATACTGTAGTTCACTTTTACGTCTACCCACTTCTGAATTTTGCGTGAGCTGCCTCGGCTTCAACTGACTTCTGGAATAGTTGTTTTTTCAAATGTACAGTAGAATAAAATATCGAAACAGGAAATGTTTATTAACTAGAAGAATGCTTTCAGCTCAGGAGAATTTATTGCTGAGGGATGTGGAGCTCAAGAATTGCGATAGGCAGGAAACAACTGATGGTAAATCCTGTTGACATTTCTGAACGAAATTCACCTCAAGAGTGTAATCAGCACTTGGCAACTACTTCATTTCTGGATGACAAAATGGGAAATGGCGTGACTGCATTCAGAATTTATAAGCTGTATAATTTCGCTTCCTCTCTTTATTTTCCCTTGTTTACAACGTTGCAGTAAGCGCAGCACTACATTTCTCAGTTTAGTTTCCCAAATACTTGGATTGCTACTACTGTATAATGGGGCACATTCACGACGGCCAATGTCTGCAAAGTGTGTTATGATGAAAAGCGAAGGTCCTTTTCTTGAAGTCCATCACCATGTTTGTTCTTCTGAAAGGACCAAAAATCCTTTGCCAATCTCATTGATTGGTATTTGCACACGTATGCGAAAACTCAATCAGCGAGTTGTCACGAGGAGGAATTAAGTAAAGCACCAAAAAATAGGCATACTGATCGAATATTGCGTTTCTGGAGGAACTTTGGAACTTCAAAGGATCAGTTAACCGCATTTCATTCTAATTTCTTGAGTTGCAATTCTTGTTCGTTTTTCAGATAACTTGCAAAAAATTCTCGAGTCTAGCAAATACTTTTTAAACATAGTCGATTTTTTGTTTTTTAAGCAACTTCACTAGAGCTTCTTTAAATAATTTTTTTAAACACGTTTTTGCTATAATGTCATCGCTAAGAGTTTAAGCGCAAATGCAGATAGCTTTAAGTGGTTTGTTTTGAGAAACTATTCACCTGAACAACATTTTTAATTAAAGCGTGGCGTGACTTTGTTCACTGTCTTTTTATAAATTTAATTAAATATATTTAAATCAATTTAATTTGTTTAATTAAATTCATCAAAAGCGAGACATCGCATCATCTGGAACGTCAAGGCGTAGTTACCAACATCAACGAACACATTTTGCTCAATGTTGTTACAAGTAGACCTAGCTCTTGACCTTAGCGAAAATCGTGCGTGAATTGCGTTCAACCTGAGCGTTAGTCTCAAGAAAAACGCAAACAACCGAAACCTTTTCGGCAAAGAAGTGAAAACAAACGCCTTGCTGGATTCAAACCATCTTCGGAGCTCCCAGAATTAATGGTTGGCATTCTTCTGCTATCGTTCAATACTCATGTAACGATAGACAAAAACGTCTATTATTTCACCATGTTCGAACGAATTTGGGATGTAGCCTAGTGGAAAATGCCCGAAATACCACAAGAAATATTTCATTTTCAAATTTTACAGCAAATTTTTAAACCGTGAACGTTGGTTTTGCTATTTATTATATCTCCCAATAAATAAAAGTCTTGAAACACTTTTAATGAAAATATATTTTGCGCACAGGCCCCTCTACATGACTACCAAATTGACAAGTTACCATAGAGTTGCTGAACTACAGGATCTTGCCAACATTGTTTTAAGGAGTGAATAATCAGAATAGCTGCAGGCAAAGTTTTTGAAACCCTGTTTTCGTAGCAGTGATTTATATTACTATTTTACCGGAAAAAAGAAACGTTTCAACTAATACAGCTCCGAAACGACAAAGTTTACTTGACGAGTTGCCGACGGAAATACCAACGCCTGGTTGAGCGTTGGACAAGAACACCAAAGGTGTTTTAGTTATTTGGCTGTCAACGTTTTTATTTGTTTCATCAATACCACTTTCTCGAAATTTATCCTTAGTTCAACACGGAAAAAGTGCTCAAAGTGAGGCTTAGTTTGGCTTTCTTCTTTTTCCTTAATTGTTGTATTAACAATGAAATGTGATTCTCGTGTGTTTTGTTTTTGCAGGAACAACAAGATAAACTCGGGGCAAATACTTCCTTGAAAGGTTAAATGAAAATGCATTTCTCGCTGTTGAGTGTGTGTTTACTTTGACTTCCAGTCCTTTACTTCCAAAGCAACCATTGCAAAACTAATCGATGCAGGCTTATGTAGAACTTTTTCAAAAGTTCACCTCTATTCGTGGGCATGAGGTAGTCTGCATGCAGCGACAGTGAGGCAATCAGCCAAAATTAGCCATGCGCACTTTTACATTCAGCTGGGATTGGGAGAGGTTTGTCATTTTGCGACGAAATTCGTGCTACTCCGCAATTTCTATTGTTGCCTAGCACAAACGCGAGCTGTTTCTAAGCCTGCTATCTAAGCGTCGGCTAAAGAGTGACCATTAAAATTTCAAGTTGTTAGTCAGTTGCCTATAGCGACGTTTAACCATTGTTATAAGTAGCAATAATAGTCGAGCACTAAATGATTGTGTGGAGGCACCTTTTTGTACGAAAACTGAGGTTTGGACCCCATAACGGCTGCTTGCACCGAGATTATTTCGCTCCCAGCTGTTACGCTTGCGCGCTTTGAGGCGTAGGCGGTTGAATCAAAGAAGTCCTTAAACATCAGGTAAGATATAATGCGCTAACCGTAATGACCTTGCAGAAATTCGTATTCAATGCTTCACCAGGATTTTGCGGATCGTTATCGTCGTTTTCACACAATATAGTAGACTTGTTACTTTACTTGATCTTAAACCAGTCCCGTCGCCACGGGGGGTTTGGTGGGCTTAGCCCCTCAAATAAAGCTCCAAGCCTCCCCAAATTGAAGTATGAAACACAATAACTCAGTTGAGTTTTTCAAATTTTAGAATATCAAGCACCCCTGCACAAATGTGAAGCCTCCTATTGACTTTCCGGCGACGGTTTTGCCTTAACCAAAAAATTTTGTTCGTTGTTTTTTCTTCAGCCCGACAGACAATGCTCTTAGTAGGAGTGTGAACTATTAAAGGTGTTTGCAGATTGACAAAGTATTTTACGTATCCCCTGCAAAAAAATCGATCCATCACAGTTTCACGACGGGTGCGTTGTCATCCAAAGCGAGCAGACAACAAACGACGATTCACAACTTGGAGTTTTCTTTGTTCAGAAAACAATTACATGCAGTTGTGGAATTGACAAGAAATTAATGAGTTCAATTCATTGCCCGCAGTACCACTTGTGTGGTAGGCCTACCTTAAAATTAAACGTTTTGCTGATAGTAACATAATCAGAAAGTAAATCGTTAAAACGTTTGGATTAGAAACGGGTCACAACCATAAACGCTTAGGAACTGCTTCGATGAGGGACCACATCAGAAAAATTCAGGGCCAAAAGATGATCAAAAGATAAGCTCACGAACACAGGAAGGATGTTTTAGGAATAAGCTTTTCAGCAATGTATCGTTTTTCGTCTGTACAAACAATAACTAACAATTGAACAGCGTGTTGACACTCCTATCTATGATCATTTACGTCCTAGCAAATCGAGCTGAAACTGCTGTGTAACTATAAACCAGTCTGGGCAGGCAACAACAATATCACTCTACACCGAGCACGTACATTATCACCCGTACTGTATTGTCAGCGGTGATTTATCTTATAATTAGGGGTGTATCGCCAGGGTATATGCGGATATTTGCCTTAAACTCTTTAATTTTCACTAAACCATACTGTGCCTTTCTCAACTCATGTTCTATCAAGCTTTCATCTGTCAATTTGACAGGTAAGGTCGCAGCCGCAAATGACCGTGTACTGCGCGCACACCCTTCTGAAAATTACCTTGAAATAACTTAACTAATTTACAGCAATCAAGGGGATTGGACGCAAAGTTGGCTAAAGAGCCCCTCTCAAAAGCTTTCCTCGGGCTTCCAAATTCCTGAATTCGCCGCTGCCGAGAAGCCAGGCGCAGATCATCCAAAGACTTTGGGAGTAGACCAATGTGGACACCGTCTTCAGACCAGGGTTGCCAGTTTGGCTTTTTTGAGGCCAAATTTGTAATTTTTGGCCTTTTTTCAACTCCTTTGGCTTTTTTTTATTTTTGAAAAAAGGCCAATGAAACTTGGCTTTTTTAGGCCTTTTTTGGCGAATTATATTATTTATGTCGATTTGGTAGGTTTTAAGATGATTTTCGCAGATTTCTGGGCACTGGTACATTCTACATTCTAGACACTATATCTGGACACAGAATGATAAATTTATATTGGAAACTCTGCACGAGAGTCCATAATGTTTTATTTTGCTGTTTCATGCTTATAGGTTTGCAGTTTCAGGTTACTTTTCAGCAAAACCAAAAGTTTCGAGAAGGTCGTTAATGGAGTGAGCTTCATTCTTTTTATGTATAAAATATATAAATATTGCCTTTCAAAAGCATGTTTGTGTGTTTTAAAGATGTCGCTGTGTATTTATCAGGTTTTTGGCTTTTTTCGGTGCTATTTTGCTTTTTTTAGGGGTTGATCTGGCGTTTTTTGCTTGTGACTGCCTGGCAACCCTGCTTCAGACGAATGCGTCAATCTCATCATAGTGAGAGAGGTGGATGTTCTGTTCACAGCTTTAGATTGACTCGGATACCATGCTTATTGGTGATTCGCAAGCTCAGCCATGTCGTACCAATGATACTTTGATGCAAACAAGGGTGTGCGAGAAAACGTTTGACAGTGAGGAATGATGGATGCCGTTTGTCTTGATTTCTGGTGTTTTGTGGTGGCTTTACTTCCCCGAAAAAATCTTCTTTTTTGCGTTCCTAAAAAACATGTTTTTATGCCATTAGAATTAAAAAATGTCACCACGCCGCCTTTCTACGCATCATCGTCATTTTCAAGAATCATACCAAAAATTTAATTACTTCATTCTTCATCTGCTCTGACTCCGAGTGCCTCGAGTTTTCTTTTTGTGCCCATCGTAAGCTCGCGCAATTACTTTAAACCGTTTTCTTTGCCATGGTTGTAATTAACCGCAACTGCCACGATTTGCCTGATTTCATCTCACACACTGCAAGGGGAAGTGGTATCCCTTCAGAAACCCCGGTATTTGTGCCAATGGATGCAGTGCTTGCGTGGTTGACGCCAATGAAAAAGGTCATTAAAACTGAATTGTCGTAAGCTGAAAAACGTGATGTTTCACTTTGCCATCGCTTGGTTTCGAACAAAATTCATTTTGATTATTTCCCTAGTCATGTACGCAGATTATATTGTTATTTCCTCAAATGACATTCATTTCAATGTCTTCAATTGCGTATGGGGAAGTTGCTGAAACGAAAGGCATTCAACGGCATATCCATTGACACAGCGCCGTATAAATACTGAATTTACGTTTGCTAGTTTTGCTGTTCTTTCGGGATAGATGTTCTTTCGGGATGTTTTTTCAACAGTGTGTTGCAAAGCAGGCATTTCTTCTATGTGCCGCGTTTTTTATTCTTGTGCGTTGAAAAGTGTGAAGCGCAGGAACAAATTACCAAAAAATGTAATTTCTTGCCAAGTACCTTTAAGTCTTTAGTTTAGTTCGGCTATGTCCAACCCGCGGCCCAGTCAAAGGTTTTGTGCGGCCCAGTAAGCTTTTCGTTGTTGTTTATGTACAATACAATGACAGCCTGTCTTTATTTTTATAATCTCAAATTTGACATTTTCGATACAATCGTCTTTACTGCCTCGTTGGAAGAAGCTGTCAATTCCATTGACTTTTCCCACTCCAACCGCAAAACGTGAACCACCACCATTAAACTTACTGGCAGGTCCGGACATTCCTCCCATCTGTGCCCCGTTTCAACAAATCCCATCGCTTCACAACTCGTGAAGAATGGGGCACACAAGACGAGGGACCACGAGCCCGTCAACAAGGGGGTGTCCAATCTACGGAAGGTCCCAACACCTAAGGGAGATAGTATCACTGGCCCCTTCACGCCAGAGTAGTTCCAGGAAAACCTCCGGAATTAGTTTCTATTTTCGCAGAGTTAATACTCCACGCCGGATCAGGTCACAAATTTGGTTATGCGGTTTCTTACTTTTCTGCATACCCCAACTCAAAATTTCCAGCATATGGAGAAGAGTAACAGTAGTTGCAATCCTTAAGCCGAATGAGATGTAGGGGGACCAAAGGAGTTATCGTCCTATATATCTACTGTGTGTCCCCTTCAAGATCTTCGAGACTCATCTACGCATTTGTCGAACCAATTATTTGATGCAATACTTCCGCAGAAACAGGCGGCTTTTCGACATTGGAGGACGACCGTAAGTCAGAATGCTTCGCTAACGCAAGACCTCGAGGACATGTTTTTGGCTAAGAACAAGGCCAGAACTGTGTTTGTCGATCTCACAGCAGCCTACGATTTTGTATGTTATCGCGGCCTCAGCTGCAAGTTACTGCGATTGCTACCTGACAGAAACATATTCCGCATGATGATGGAGCTGATTAGTATTCGCAGCTTCACCCTTACCACAGGCCGCATGGGCGTAGGCCCCCCACATTTATTTCTGGGGGGGCCTGCCCCCCACTTTTTTGCCTAAACATCGTAAGTTTAAGTAATACAATTGATATTGGGTTCAGTGATTAAGTAAATCGTTTAATGAGAAAAAAGAATTTCGGCAGTATTTTGTTGATATTATTTCTAACATAATATTTGTAATTTGGCGGTGAATTTGACAGGATTTCGTAATTGTTTGGCAAAATACACCGTGAACAGTCTGTCACCTTGTTATGGATTGCTTACCGCAGCGCTTTTCAAACTTTTTTTATGTTACGGCACACCAATACATTTTGAATTTGGCTGCGGCACACATACTTTGAAACAAATAGCCTAAGTTAAGATGAAAAGTTAAAACCCAAAGCAATGCAACGCCGACCAAAAAGATTTGCAGCATAAGGTTTTGTCAAAACATAAAACTTTCGCGGCACACTTCAGCCTCTTCAACGGCACACAGTTTGGCAAACACTGGCTTACCGCATTGGTGTGGTTGAACAGTGTTGCCAGATGGTGTGATACAGTGGTTCCCAACCGGGGAGGGATTCATGCCCAGGTAGGAATTTCATGAGTTCAGGAGAGGAATTTCCACTTTGTGTCTAAGCTACTTATTCATTGCAAGTGTTGTGCTTCTTTTTTTGAGTTGACATTAGCTCTTTCAATTATTTGTATCACTTTATATATGTAGCTATCACACGTTTTTGTTGACAATGTTTGGTGCAATTATTTGACAACAAATAGCTTTTGTCGCGCTTTAATCAAGTTAATGTTGTCATTAATGACCATTGTTCCAATTGTAGTTAATTAGCCTACGAACCCAAACAGGGGAGGATTGAACGTTCCATGGGGGAGGAATAAAAAGTTGCAAAATGAGTAAAGGGAGGAAGGCATCAAAAAAGGTTGAGAACCACTGGTGTAATACAACACAATTTTTCAAAAAATGGTGTTATTTTACATGCTTGTGTGCATGGGCGTCGGAAGGAATTTTTTCAGGGGGGGCCACTAGTGGATTTTTTAAAAAGTTTTTCTACGGGAGGCCAAAAGTGGTGAAATTTGGTTTTACCACTCGAAATTAAGAAAACAGCATTTTTTCCTGAAATTTTCAAATTCCTGCCCCTCTTCCGACACCCATATGCTTGTGTGCAGGAAAAGTTCGTGCCACACCATTAAAAAAACACCATTTTAAAAATATTTATTGAAACATAATTCATATTTGGCACACGAAAAATGGAAGTGCTAAATAGCCTTATAATGAAAATCACGGCCAATGAGAACGATAAAAACGACATATTGCAAACGTTTCGATAACTCCTGTTATCATCATCAGTGCATTGCAAATTGAACCGCAGTGATCATGCTGCAGGTTCTCATAATTCACATCGGACTGAATGTTTTTGAAGCAACGGATTTGTATGAAACATTGGATTTGAAGTTCAATCCAATGGACAGTTCCAATTTCGAGAATAATTTCAAACGAACGATAATTTGTCCAACTCGGGCTAATATGAATGAGCCTAGTAAGTGGATGATTTACTTGCGTTGCAGTGGCGATTCTAGAATGAAAAAAGTGGGGTCACTTCAGGGTCAAGGAAAAAAGTAGGGGGGGCAACATAAATGTCTCTCCTGCATGGTGATTTTCTACTGTAATAAAGATTGATTTGCTATGATTAAACCTATCAAACCCAACATAGGCTTGTGATTATCGTCAGAACCGTCGCTAAAAACTCTTCAAATCGTTTAAAATTTTTCTGGCTGAAAGTCATCTGCTGTTTATGCCTATCAAACGAACTTGAACGTGAAATTAAGCAAACAACTGGGGGGACAAGCTGGGGGCCAGCCAAAACTATGGCAGGGCCATGTCCCACCCAGG
>JGI24021J15306_10008961_pt1 | contig 12346 bp, 8 predicted proteins | sample Ectturendosymbi1_FD_15306 | JGI IMG/M metagenome (IMG submission 15306)
CGGTAGCTCAGCCGAACTGTCGTGATCATTTCGTGGCTCTGCACGTGCGCTCAAAAAATGAAGCTATTTTTTGCGACACCACTCTTTGGGTTTTGTTTTTTTTCTGGTACAACGGTCGCTTTCATTCTACGTACAGGGAACATTGCGCAATTTAGGGGTGGCCAACCTATGGCGTATTGAATCCCTGTGGTCATAATAAAGTAAGACAGTAAGCCTCTCCAATGTTTTTATCGATTTTTTGTTTCGATATTCCATTTGAACTTGACAATATTACCTGGTAAATCAATAATGATGTGAAATAACATCGTTACAAGCAATAGCCAATGGCATGGCGCACCGGTATTAGCGTTTAAAACATTTGGCGTACGCTGTGCAAAATGTTACCCACCCAGGCGTAATTTATCGTTCATGTAAGGATTTTCAACGTTAGAGCTTCCCATTTTCAACCGTATGTGGTTATGGCAGCAACACCCGGACATATTTTGACGTGATGTAAATCAATTCCCCGCGAGTCGCAACGTCTAATTGAAACCGCCGTAGCGCGGTCGTTGATACATGTTTCAGCCTCTCCGCTGCGCAAAGCAGATGTGTGGTGTGTGAAGAGTCGCGGCCAGAAATCGACCAAATCAAGGAACAGATGCGTTTTTATCTCTTGTGTCATTTTCCGAACGAATGACAACCGGATGTGACCCTTCGAACTTGTTTTCCACTCGAACGCACTTCCACCCAACCGAGCTTAATTTTGTGTTTCTCGCCGACAGGACATCGCGGTGATGACCAACAACGTATCCAGGTGTGCCGTCTACCAGCAAGAAAGCCAGAATGTAAAAGAAAAGTATGCTTGCAAAGTCGATCCTAGCTATTTGTACCAGGTGAGTGTGCCGTGCCGAGTACGTTCTCTTTGGTGGATGAATTGCGGCAAAACAAATTTCAAGTGACCGTCGTAATGTCAGCAATAATTAATGAATCAGCCGGTGATATCCAGCGGAAATAAAACACATGTAACTTTACTTCAGCTTTGCTCCACCCACATATCAATGCGTTGCCTTCGCGTTACGTCGATGCTTGCGTTGACGCCCTTCCGTGCCTTAATACAAAGCAACAGTAAGACCGTTTTTGGAAAATTTTCACAGCGATGAATAAGCAAACGCTTTTTTCGTTGCTGCTTGCTTTTGTGATGATTGACCACTTGACTAAACTATGACCTCTTGGGTTCACTGAGCTACGTTGATTCGCTAAGCTTGTGCTTTGTTTCAGTATTCAAACAAAAATCCACCGAAGAATATCTACATTCCAATCACAAAAGAAGAATGCGAAACGTTTTCCTACGAAGTTACAAATCCCGATGTACGTTGTTATGTAAAAATTATTTTTCATGATAATGCAAATTCATTCGTTTCTTCTGTTTAGCAAGAACCTTCGGGCAAGAATAGCTTACGACGTTGCATTTGATTATGCCGTTTGTGGTATGTTTCCCAAATACGTGCTGATTTCTCTATTTTCCTAAACGTTCGCATGCTTGGTAATAGAACATCAACGCTGGCAAGCGCAGTTGGTCTGTGCTGCACGCCCATGTATCGGTGTGGTTTTTCAGTGCTTCACCTGAGCATTCCACATTAACACATTTAACAGGTGTGGGCACAAATAGTTTTGTGCAACTTGACAGTGTATGCAAACTTTAACGCGAAACTTTTGTAGGTGTATGGTGCCTATTTTTTTAAAGAGAGCGTAACTGTATTGTTGAATTATTTTTTTCAATCGTCAAAATGACGCCGCAACGTGATAAGCGGCACATGGTTTTGATGACGAATATAGCATATCGTCAGGCAAATCAATTTGCTTGCAGCTTCATCTGATGTCGTTTCCATGAATATTTTCATAGTAACGATATTTCCATGCACCACCTTTGAAAACCTCTGCAAAAAATGCTCAACGTTTTGAGAGGTTGTCCACATTGTTTTAGTTGAGAAATTGTGGTAACGACTATATGCGGCTGTGCATTCATCAGGCTACCACTAACAAGTTTTGTACGATCACCCTGAAGGTTCAACTTCAGGTGTCTGCCTCATTGTCTTTCACAGTTACGAGAAGTCAGTGGATGCGTCTCTTGAGCAATTTACAAAAGCTTGTGTTATTTCCTTTTTGCCTTATTTTATTTGTAATGTTTCACCACACACAATGGATCATAAAGTGATCAAAACAAATACAGCACATGGATAGTACATAGATAAAAGTATTCCCATGCTTGCAGTTGGGAGATTCAAAAAACTTAAGGTTATCTAGTCGATAACCCCAAATGTGAAAATTCGGAAAAAGATTAATTTTCATGTGTTAGTTTAGTTACTATTGATCACGAAAAACTGGTATTCTGCAAATTAATATTTTCAGCGGCATTTCGGTTCAGGCGCACTCCTTTCGTAATGTCTACATCCGGGACGAGCGTGATGATTTCATGTGGCGCGCGCCCGACTTCGTTATGTACCTTGGAACACACACACCATGCACTGGTGGCAGGCCAATAGCAGCACCACGAATGTAAGCTTTCCCTTGCACATATCCACTAATGCGTAGCGTGAGGTTGGACAGACTGCAAGTGCAGTTTTCCAAACCTACGGTGTTACCACAAGTACTGTTCTTCTGGTCTTCGGTTTGACCCGACCGGAATTCGAACCTTGCCCACAAGTTTCAATGCGCTCTAGGCCGCTTTTATTGTTATTTGCTCTTGTTAAATCCCCCACAATATGTTGTAAAACACGCGCAAACATACTCGTTCTAAACTTGCCTTTTCCAATGCAGGGTACCACAGTACGGAAGTTGGGTAACTGGACGATGTACCCCGCTCATGGGATTCCTGCACCGGTCTGCGTGGAGTCGCAGTGGTCACGCGACAATCACCTTGGCAACGGGCTTGGTGGTCAAACTCTGAGCTACAATTGGACCATACCAGACGCTCCGAGCGAGCACTGCGTGTTGCGAATTAGGTACGTGGCACGGATTGAGCGTTTGAAAAAGAATAAAAATGGCTATTCTCCCCGTCTTTACAAAACATCCATCCCATCCATTTGTTCAACCACACTTTAAGATTTTCATGTCAACACGAATTAGTACTTGACGATAACCTCGGCTAGGTCGCACTTACTTTTCAGTCATTGCAAATTATAATGTTTCCGTCATCGAAGGTGTCGTTAAAGTCTTTCATTTATTCAATAATTTGATGACTTATGTGCGGCTGGAATTGTCCCGAGCAGCTGTCAATAGCAATACAAAGGAAGTCTGTTTAAAGCGATACAATTGAATTACTGTTATCCAAACTTGACGTTTCCTCAAGGCTTGAAATTGTTTGAAAGACCTGGCTGTGAATAGCTGATGCGACCGCGCGTTAAAGACTAGAAGTGGGCAGTTTTTGGACGAATCGTGAAACTCACGAGGCGCTGTGAGTTGAAGTCCTTGATCTGTGGCCACGACTGGCACCTTGACCGGGCAAAGATTCCGGCCTTTGTTTTGCATCTCGTGGCACAAATTTTATGCAGGGTTGGAATTTTGCAGGTACAACATCACGACCGGAGACTACGACCGCGACAACACCACCTCTACCAACAACAACAGAGGACGTAACGGCGGCTATGGACCTGACCTCTGGAGCCGATTTGGTAATCTATTTCTCGGTTTTGTTTCACTGACACATTTCGAAGGCAATCTTCGGACTGTCGTAATCTTCCCACTCAAACATTGCAATCATCTGCAGTGCAGCGACCCATGACGCTCGCGCAAACGATCTACTTCGCGTTCGCGAGTTTTTAGGCAGCATTGTCACTTCATCGAAGTTAACACAACTCACAACAGCATCCATGCGGCGCACACTTCAAAAGCTTGACCGAAAAACCGGTTTGAAAACTGACTAGTTCGGAATCTGCGCTCAAGTGAAATTGATGGTACCGCTTGTACACAGTCTGCCACGCTCGTTGTCATTTTGCAAGTAGCGGTTCATGGGTTGCACGCAAACGACAAGTGAAGTTCTTTCGTAATGCGCTGTTCATTTATCTGCATGAGCGCGGTAGCTTTGATTTTGTGATCAGAAGTTCACGCAATATTTCAAATCTCTCTGTCACTCCCGCCAAGTCGGAAAAGGGTATGCGAAGATTTTAAAGAGAGTGATCAAATAAACTACCTTCAAAATTTCATCGGAGTTGGTGCCAGAGTGACCATCCTTGTTTGCCCGATAAAGTTTTTCGGTATAAGCTGCCATGGCGTAGTTCGGCTGACATTGCTGCGTGAGGAGAAACGTAGTCCAATGACTCAGTTTTGTCACAGCAGGAACTCCATCCGGGTTTGGTGGGTTCAGCTGTTAGCCAATCGCGTCACTCGCGGCCGTAACATGTCGTTGACGCAAAATAGAGTAAAGCTGAGCGTGACACATCGATTTGCCAAAACCAAGCCGTTTACCTAACAAGGAAGTGACAAGTTTTCTTGCAAAGACGAACGCGTGATGTGACTAGGAGCCAATCCTTTCTCAAGCTGTGTTTCGAGCTTGTATTGCTATTATTGTGCTGGTCATGTTGCGTAAAATGCACGAACGTTATACTTCGGTGTCTCTCCATGAGTTGTGTATGCTGAGCAAACAAATTTACTAGGTTTTGCAATGTCAACTGGTTGTCATGGAGATCAAAATCAATAAAATATTTAGTTGTTCCTTAAAACATTTCCATAAAAAGTTGTGCAAGTGAATTATTTGAGTGAGTTCTTATGATTTTTGCCGGTGATGCATACAAATAAGGAAGTCCAGCAACGCAAAATACGATTTGAAAATGCATCTATAGTCACAGCATCGTGTTCCACGCGTGCGGGTTGGAAAGTGGGTGGTGTGATATCTCCACACAGATCTTAGTAACTTTTTATGCGCTTCCACATGGCTTACCTCTTTGTGCAGTTAAGTAGGATATCGTCGAACCAGTTTAATGCTTATATAAAAAACGTGTCTTATGCAATTGTGGTTATTTGAAAAGAGTCTCTCCTCTTTTTAGATGTTCGAAATATCTCCTGAATTAAAACAATGCTAATGTAGTCCCAGTGCAGAATCAAGAAAAGTGTTACTCTCATGAGTAGGTTGTGTCCGCAGTAACACTAACCGACTGATTGTTGAAGTTACGTTGTACTGACGTCATACATGCTGATGTTTCTTGACTGTTTTTTGCTCGTGCCCATATCTTGCTGCGAATTTTCTACGATCAGCTGCCTGTTTGCAATTAAGGTCAAATGCTGCTTGTTTGTTTTCTGTGAATTAAGCTTATTTCACCGATTCCCCTTCCCATTCGTCATTCAATTCCTGTGGTGAGATTTCTTTAAAATAGCCAGTCATAACCATCAACGCCTACTTTTCGCGAGAGTAACGTGCACTGGCAAATGGTCTGCTTCATTGTCTTGTTCAACAGGATTGTCTGCGGAAGAAGGGAAGAACAGAGGATATCAACTAAAGGGCGACCCTCAGATTGACATTTTCAACCTGACTAAGCTGAAACTGCAACTGGCCATTGACACGCAGCAGTTTGGAAGAACTTTTCAGGACAGGTTCGCACCATTCTCTGTTACTTTCTTGAGTTTATCACGTTTCATGAGCGTGCTTCGTGGTTGCAGTTTAAACACCGGTAATGAAAAAATGGCGTTTGATTCACTGGAACTCTGACAACATTTTAACTTTGCCAACAGGTTATTCTTCGATTTTGCCACTGGTACTTTTGACCCAAAGAATAGAAATAGATATTGGCGACCATTATGGTGAACAAGGTTTTAAGACGATAGCAATTTTTGTGGCTCGGCCAAGTTTTCGTTCACGTCCAGCGGTTTCATATCAGTTGCTTCCGGCCGCAATTCTAAAACAACGTTTGCCTTTTCAGTTCACTCAGCATTAACTAAGTCAAATGCGAATCACTTCGCGGCGAAAGACAGTCGTGTACTTTATGTCACACTCGAAGAATTGTCTACGGCACTACGTCTTCTTACACCGACAACGCCTTACGTTTTTTGGTACATTGGCCGAAGTAGCCAACGTAAAACCGTGGTTGGAATTTAAAGTGGAAGCATTTATGTTGTTAGAGACGAAGAGTTGTTCTTAAAGTTTCCATTTTGGCCTCTGCAACCCATGAAATTTTGATTGCGGTTTCGCACTGCTCGCAAAATTGAGGATATCGCGAATTGTTTCATAGCGATTTTTTTAATACTAATGAAGCATTTACAAAATTGTTGACTTCTATTCTGACATATTTCGCGTTGCTCTTAACGTATATTTAAGCCGAGGATAATGAATTAGAGCAATTTGAAACATTTCAGAATAGAAAGAATGATAGTATTAGTCGTTTTAAACAAAAGCATGAAAAGATGCTTGAAAAACGAAAAGATTGAAAGGTTAATAAAAAATAAACTCGTTTTTCTAAATACGTTTAAGCTGAATGTTTCACATGGCACTAGAGTAGCGGGAGGAATTCTTCCCCAGGGAGGAATGTCATGAGTTTGGGGGAGAAATTTCCACTTATGTTTAAGTTACCTATTCAATATAAGTTTAAGTTGACATTGGCTCTGTCAAGCAGTTACATCACTCCATAGTTGTAAGTTATTTAGTACAGGGGTCCGCAAATACTTTATGGCGCGACCCTAACAAATAGTTCTAAATTCTCGCGACCCAAGTATTTCGTGAGCATATAATTTTGTGGAAAATACTGTATAAATAACCATAAATTTTAGGACTACTTTTAACAGTAGCAATTTTCTTGCATAAAATTGTAGGACATCTACCACAGGCTTGTATTTATGCTGTCTAAACAATAAATGGTTGTGTTTATGCTGTCTAATGAGAATGGAAAATATAAAATGTAAGTTTGTAAAAAATGTATTTCGCGACCCACTATTAGCCAATCTCTGATTTATTGGACTATCACACGTTTTTGTTGACAAACTTCAGTGCCATTATTTGACAACAAATAGTTTTTGTTCCACTTTTGTTATTCAAGTTATTGTCGTCAATAAGGACCATTGTTCCAGTTGCAGTTAATACTAGCCTACAAACCCGAGCAGGGGAGGAATGAAAGTTCAATAGGGGAGGAGTGAAAATTTCCAAAATGAGCAAAGGGAGGAATGCATCAAAAATGGTAGGGAACCACTGCACTAGAGAGAAATCCCTGGCACATTTATACGCAATATTAGCAACATTACAGTATTTCTGTAACAGATGGCCGGTCTCACTATTTTAGTGAAGTGAAAATATTTCAACGTGGTGCTACATACATCGATGTGTAAAAAGCTTGCACAGGTATCGTTTTTGCAAAGATTAGGAAACTGCTCTTTATGTCACGGATAATCTCTCCGCGTGATAATAATTTTGTGCTCGAAAACGAAGAGCAGTAACTGCGAAAATCCGATAAAGCGCACAACAATGCTTTGATGTGTCACAAGCCTTGTAATCAATTATAAAAAAGAAGTATGAAAGTACTGTTTCCAACTAGTTGCCTGTACATGTGTAGCAACAAGTTATTTGATTTATTACTTCACATGTGAGCATGATATCTTGCGGTTGGTGTGCGTTCCTGCAGATGTCGACCAGTTTCAATTGAACCCATAGGTGTAGGAGCAGGCATATTTTTGAGGGTGCAAAGGATTTTTGCCCGAATCTCCCCAAACTTGCCCGAAACATTTTTGGGTCACTGTGTGTACGAATATATGACCTCCAGAAAAAAGGTCTTCATGTGATTCCGCACACGTTGGGCGCCATTTTTGCCTGTATTTTCATGGATTTTGCCCAGATATTTAGGGATTTTGCGAAGGTTTCAAAGGTTTTCACAGATTTTGCCCAGATTTCTCCAGATTTTGCCCGGAATTTCAGGGATTTTGCCCGGATTTTCACCAAATCAAAAATTTTGGGGATGTGCTTGCACGCCCTGCATTCCCGCCTCCTACACCACTGATTGAACTAACACACAAAAACAAATATTGGAGAATTTCTTCCTTATTTCTGTTTACAACGTACTATTTTTGTTTTGCGTTAGCCTGCACACTCTGCCCATGACGCTGCAAAAATGTATTTTTTATGTAATAATTTTGTATCAGCTAAACTGAGTTGTGTTCCCGAGCCGCCCATTTATCCCACGTTGTGTGAAGTATCTTTTACGCTAAAACGAGAGATCATTTTCTGTGCTATCTTTAGGGACAGACAGCGCCAATATAGCTGCTGTACGAGTTGCGTGCTATTTTAGCGCAAAGCGACTGAATCGCAACTGTCCAAATTGCCGCATTGCACCATTCCTGGCTGTGCCTATCGAACAGTTTCCAATAACCTACCATTTTTGCATCAGCACACGCTACTTACCGGACAAAAATGGCTCGGAAAATAGAGTTGCAAATCTTGCCTTCTGTGTGTTTTTCAAGAGTCAGTAGCTCGGTAGAGCTATCTGTTTATCATGAACCTTATTTTTACGTTGCCCGCATTCACTGCCAAGTGTGAGACTTATTTCCTGTCCGAGTGATCGAAACAGAGTGAAATCCTTCAACACAATGAACGTTTTGTTACATCAGCGCAATTTTAGTCTTTGGGCAGAGTAACATTGTATAACTCATAAGCGATTCCACTTTTATTCTCGCTATAAACACAGTGTTCTTACTTCAAGCCTAAGCGAAACGTGCAATCATGCTTTTTGTGTACCTACTTTTTTGCTCATTTCATGACACGACATTACCGGATTTCAGTAGAAATTTGGGAAGCTGAATGAAATTATGTTAAGTGGTAACAATGAGGTATATTTTACTACAATGTTACTTGAAACAGACTTAGCAAGCGACAAGGTGTTGAATTATATGGAGCGCTCTGACTGCCAGGTAACACCAGCAATTGTTTCCGTAGAAGTCATACTTTCGCCATTCGGAAACGACCGGAATCTTTGTGCAACGGCGCTACAATTGTCAATGTCAATGTTCGAGGAAAACGAGGAAATATCGTGCAGGTGGGGTATTTTACGGTAGAGTCTATTAGACTCGTTTGTGAGGCTCATGTTCCAGTGTGTGAGATGTTTTAGATAAGAGCGTTCTTGCTCACGTAACGCGAAGCATGCTGAAATTCAAATGTTCTTCTGAGACTAGGTATGCACAACCTGCGGCTGTAAGGCTGTATGCCGCATGCCCTGTCCATGTACTGTAATTAAATATAAATAGGGTAAACAATTTTTTGACCTATCAATTTTCTGCGTTTGCAACTGCTAAATAATTCAGCCTTAGGTGTTGAGGTTAACCCAAAAGCATAATCATGCACTCTATGTTTCGAAATAAATAAAAAAAATGGTTGTTTAACTTTGGGGATGATATATTGGTAAGTACATTAGAAACTACAGTAGAGTCAAACCTGAGAACATCATAAAGTCGAAATACTATGTGCATAGTGGATTGAGCTTTTACCAAACCACGTACTGTAAGACCACGTTCCTTGCCTTACCACGCTTATCCTACATAATATTCAATCGTCCAGTAGTGGGAAAAACAACATTATTACGTCCGAAATCGCAACAAACCCATTATTATTACTGATTTGCAACTAGACTTGCAAAAGCATATCAATATCTGTTGTTGTAGTTTCAATAAAATATCGATAAAGAGAAAAAAACTGCCGCAAGAAAATTCGACCCAACGATATATTTTGACCTAATGATTAATTTTGACTTTTTTTGACCTAATAACTTGGGATTCCGCCATGGTATGAGCGTGAAATTTGGTTTGTGGACGTTAAATAAACTTTAAAAAGGGCAGAAAATTTTGGACTTTGTTGACTTTTGGTTGCCCTAAGTATAAGTTATGGCAGCCGTACATCATCAAAAACTCTCTGTCTACTGCAAGGATGACTAAACTACGGCCCGCGGTCCGCGTCCGGCCCGCCGACCAGTTTAATCCGGCCCGCCAAATACCTTGCACATTTTTTCAAGCACCACGTTTCCGACAATGGACAGCAATGCAACAGCATTGGCTGCTGCCTGTCACGTAAATCGCACTGTATCCGCTCCTCCATTGGCCAGGCAGTCCTGAATTCGGCCGTCGGGTCAAAAAATTTGGCCACACCTGGTCTACTGCATGCAGCAAAAAGGCGATCAAGAAAACTTGTGGAAGCAGGCAATAGGCTCAATATGTGGAAGGAGAACAGAAGCAATGCGAAAAAAATAACTTTAACTCACTTGCGGCTCTAATTCTTAGAAATAAACGAAATGCAGCCGGCAATAGCGAAGAGTTGTGGACTCCTGTTCTAGACAAAATAGCCATTTCCCAGATATTAACACAAAGAATGTCAAAACTAACTCATTAAACTAACATTGGCTAATCGGTAAATTCTTCATAGTTTTCCCGCTAATATTGAACGAAGCAGACCGCCGTTGAAAACATGACGAACGCTAAGTCTGTTCAGGTTTACCCGGCGGTAGAATACGATTTCACCCCAAACGACGCCGTTGCCAAAGTGGACGACTGCGTTCACTTTCAGTGGACCGGATCGGACACGAATCCGGGCAACAACGACGGCCAAGGTCGTCAAGGAACAGACCGGAGCAATGTTGCAATGCTGAAAAAACCTGTAAGTTTTTCTTTTCCACCTTTCAAATTTACTGATTACAGTCTCCACTCCATTACCCAGTTGTTGTGGGTGGGTCTTACGTAAGATATGCGTTAATTTAAACACTGACACGTTTTTACATTTCAAATATATAATTTACTGAGACTTCGATTTTTCATTGGAAATTACACATCTAATTTTGGAAAGTTCTTCTTTAAAACTATTTCCGCTAGATGGAAAATGCGAAGATCAGTGGCGTAACAAGATGTTTGAGCCAGGGGAATAACTCAGCTGCAAGGGGCCCACTAGCCAATACTCAGAAAAAAAATTGAGAAATGATAGCGAATCCGGATGTGGATGGCAATACTAAAACCGTAAATCACCGCAAAGCACTCCGAAAAAGGCAAAAAATACTTTCTGGAAACTAGCAGAATACTAAAACCGAAATATATGCTTCTCCCCCCTGTCAGTTACGCCACTGATGAAAATAAACAAGGTTTCCGCTTGTTGTCTGACCTGAGTACTCCCCGTCGATACTGCATCGCTTGCGCGATCCACCACGAACGGAATGCCCGCCAAGGTAACACCTTTATGTACGTGGCCAGAACAAGAAATAATAGAATGAGCATGGCGTTTGATCGCTATTGTTGTTTGCTGCCACAGTGTTAAGCTTTCTGCTCTTGCTGTTCGGGCCCTCCGGTCGCAACACTGGAAAGCCTCACACAAGGTATCTGAAACCAGATACCCTCAATCAGTTTTTCGTTGTTCGAGTCACATCAGCTGTATTGATGATCAGGTTTATGCGGAAGGTGATCCTTCGTACAAAACCAGTACCTTCGGCCAGCTCGGAGCAAGTTATCCATCCGATTTGAACGTCGCTTCGCTTGGCGGTTTCTCTCTAGCTGACATGAAGACACTGGCGACCTTATCAAGTACGAACGATTGCAAACCAAGTAGCGGCATACAAAGGAGTGTGCGTTTAGTCTCTTGAAACGATTTCTGTAATTCACAGACTGACATGTTGCTGACAGCAGCGACTGTGAAACACCCGTAAAGTGTGTCAAGCTTAAAAGTCTGATGTTTTAAACCGACTTCTTCCTGCGTAAATGGACGCAAATTGTAACCATTTGACCATTTTTTTAAATTCGCAAACGAATACCAAATAATTCTGTAAATATGTGGATTTTGAATTGATTCGGTTTTCAACGATGAAAATCCCACCAGAGATTTCACCGATTTTTTTTCACTCGACTCACTCGCGATTCTCTGTTGCCGCCGCCGCAGGTCACCAGTTCCGAGGAGACATGGACGAGCTCAACGATGCGGGAACGTACTTCGACCTTGGCCCGCGCAAGGTCACCAGGTCAGGCACCTACCACTACATGTGCACGCGGAACAACAACTTTTCCAACAGAAGCCAGAAGGGGAAGCTGATCGTGACCGTTTCGTCGATTGCCGGCGACTACCTCGGCCAGCTCGGTGGCACTGTGGCTGTGACGAGGACGTAGGTTCTGTTCCACTTGCCACTCTGTACTTGCAACGTGTGTGCGTGAAGGAAGGCTGTTTGTAATAGTGGGAGTGCTTAGCGATGTTTGCGCGGCTGATTACGCTTTGGCGCGCTGTGATTTGATATCCCTTTGATTTTCTGACGTTCTTTTTATATTTCCGTGTCTTTTGTTTACGTGTTTGTGTTATTTCTTTGCTTCTTTTTGCGGGATTTGATTGAGGGGTTTGTTTGGTTATTTTGAGGGGCATTATTATGGCGGGCGAGGGACC
>JGI24021J15306_10008962_pt1 | contig 12345 bp, 9 predicted proteins | sample Ectturendosymbi1_FD_15306 | JGI IMG/M metagenome (IMG submission 15306)
TAGATACTGGCCAGTGAAGGTAGGTTTCCTGTAGACTGATGTTGAAAATTCGGAGTCACATCTTTCAACCAACACATCTAAGAAGGGGAGGGAGTGATTGGATTCCTGTTCATGGGTGAAGCGTCAAGAGGGGTGAAGGGAGTTGAGGTGGGAAAGAAACGCATTGCAATCATCTTCATTGTTGAACACGGCGAACGTGTCATCAACGTACCGGAAGTACGCTAACGGTCCATTGACAACGTTGAAGAGTTTGTTCTTGGTGGCCGACGAAAATGTTTGCAAATGCCGGGCCTAGTGGTGAGCCCATGGCGACATCATTGAAAAGGGCATGAGGTCAAGAAATGGCCAAACAACCTCAGACAACGCTTGCTGTCAAAACAATATTATAGTTTTTAGGTATAACAGTACGACTCGCTGCAGATGTTGTTGAATATTGCTGCAATTGTGTTCAAACTGATGAAAATCTACATGATAAATAAAAGTTACATATGTTCAAAAAAATAACACGAACTGAACAAAATGTGTACCAAGCCAAAATTTTGATTGCTCTACCTGGGGTTGGAGTTACAACAAAAATGCAATGCTCAGCTGGGGTCAGGGCCCTGGTGGTTAAGAGAACAGATATTTCAATAACCTTCATTGCAAGATGTTAACACTTTGGTTATCACACCACACAGATCTATGGTTTTGTGAAAGCATCTAAAAATACAGGGCAAAATGGATCAACTTTTCAATTGCAATGATTGTGAACTTCATTGATGTGACTAGCAACTGCGGTGACTTCAACCACCTTTGATATGCTTGTGACAGTCAGCAGCCACGTTTGATGTTGCCAATAACTTCACACAATGGCTGTGAGTATGATGATGAAAGGGTTGGTTTTGATTTCTACAAGTTATGTGATAATTTGAAATAACTGTAGCCAGCACCCAGTAACTGCCCGATGTTTTTCTGGCCTAACCATCTGGTAACAAAATTATTAACTATAGAACAAGGCCAAGCGGTACCTTTGTAGTTCCAGTGAATGGACGCTGCCTGTATTTCAGGAGTTGGTAAATACTCTTCAACAAATTTGTGACCTTGCAATCGATGCCATAGGCAGGTTTTTCCAGTGTTTCTGTCTCCACGCAAAAGTATTTTCACTGTGAAATAACATACAGTGAAGTCAAACATTTGGGATGTACCATAAAAAGATTTTTGTTTCTGGCAGAAATAAAAAGAAAAAACAACCAGCTGAAGTTATTACATACCTTGTACCTTGTTTCATGGATTAATTTTTGTTCAAAGTGCATTGAACCTCTTAAATTTTAAGCAGGAATACATTTTAGGCAACAAAACTTTGGTTTTCAAGTGTAACATTTGGAGCACAAAGCATTTCACACCATATTTCTTGATTTCTGTATCATATCCTTTTTTTATTATAAAGTTTACCAGTTGGTTTAAATTAACCTTGCTATGCTACAAAAAAGATCCTGTAAACTATTATGCTACATTAGAAATAGTGATCTGGTAAGAGGAAAAAACTTAACAACCAACCAAGTAAGAACAATGAGTCTGCTGGAACTCACTCCATTTCAGCTGGAACTGGAAATAATCCTGATTGCGAATGGCAGAACATCCCTAATTATGTTAAGATTTGTAGCAAAATGATTGCTACAGTGGTACAGCACATGATTCTCCAAATTGGTATGTTGAGTTCAATAGCTAGTTGGGGTATGCTAACACTTAAAAGCAGCACTTAGGTGTCCTGTACTCAACTGCAGTGTATGTGCAAATGATGGCTACACATACTTGGTCCATAGCAGTATTCACTTCAGAAGTAGCCATGCAGTCCATGGTGCAGAGTGAACAGGCAGACCACTAAGGATTCCCTAACTAGGGGTTCAAAGCAAGGACAATAAAACTAAGGTAAAATTACTGGTCTGTGATATGCCTATTTTAGACACATATAAAAAAAATATTTAAAAAACAATATAAATCGAAAGTTGCAATAAAACCCATAAGTTTACACTTATAAGCAGACTGACGTCTGTAGACATGTGGTCAGCTATTAATGGACTTCTTTTCTGTATGTAAAAGTTATTATGCAACCTACTTTAGATGCCAACTTCCATTCTTATTTTGTCATAATGCCATGCATAGAACAAATATCACTAGCAAAGATATCGTATAGGCTGTTCCAAAGATCCTATCAATATGCAATAACCAGTGATGTAGACAAGACTGTAACCTCCGACATGAAGACTTGTTTAAAACTTCAAGACCAAAAGACTTCATCAAAATATGAAACCAAGACCAAAACATGCAAGTTTGAGACCAAAACTTTAAATTTTATCAGTTTTGCCAAACATTTTCAAAAAATAAAAAAAAAAAGTCATCACCACATCCAAGTTGACTTGTTTTTCAAATTTCTAGCATTTTACCTACCCGCTTTGGTTTTCCTTACTTGCAGATACATCCAGCAGAAAATAGGTTGAATTATAAAAGCTTCACTGAGGCATATCTTTAGAGTATTCCAAGTCTCAAGACAATCAGCTTCAGACAGACTCACAAAAATTGGTCTCGAGACTCCATTACTGCTGTTAACTTGACTAGAGCTCGATTGACAAGCTTTTTTGGGCCGATAATAGTGTTTTTCATTTTGCACTCTCGATAACCAATGCTGATACTGATATTTTTTCTTCACTCAAACCATAGCATAAAGACATTACAGTGCATTTTTTCCTTCAGTATGTTGGCCACATAAAGAAAATAAACAATACAGAAGTTAGAAATACGAAAGAGCAGATTGTCATTGTGATAAGTTAGAAATAGACACTGCTGGAGCTATTTTTCTTTGAACTGAACATGATTGGTTGAACTAGTCACATGACAAGTTTGGAACACATTACTTGGTCAGTTGACTGTGATGTCAGAGTTGCAGCAGGTCAGTTAATAACATTTGGAAAAGAGAAACAGAAGAGAACAGTATTGTTGCTAAGGGTTATTATTTTGAGTAACCTCCCCAATAAACTTTTTTATAACACAGCCTCAGCAGTATTGCAGAGTAGTAGTGACCATTACACATAATGTTACACTATAATGCATATTAAACCAAATCACAAGATGTTTTCATGTACTGTGACAAGATGGTTTCAACCGCTGTGGCTACTGCAGTCCTTTGCACTTTCTAGGATTTGCAGTAGTCTAAAATCTAAATCAAACTTGTCAACAAATCAACAAACAAGCAAACTTGTGTACTCCTTTGTGTAGGCCTATGCTCAGATCTCACAAGTGGGTAAACAACAATTCATGAAGCATTACCAACAGAAACCATCACTTCACTCTCACTACGATGAAGAACCATACAACATCGAATTCTGCACATTCGCAGGTGCAATCATTTGCTTACTGCACAAAAACCTGTGAGTGAATGTTACATTACAGAGCAGTTTATTGGGACGATTGCACAGTGCTCTGATTTTAATGCATTACTTGATGTAGTCGAAAAGCTCCATGCCATAATGAGCAAGACAGAGAATTTGCATTAATCTTTTAAGGCCAGAGACAAAGTAGCAACTTGGGTTTCCGAACACTCCGTGCAGAACAATCAGTGTAATGGCTTAATGAGCAAATACTGCTGATATGATACATCAGTAACATCATTATATCGGATCAGCTAATATATATATATCAGCATGCCAATGCATTGGTCGAGCTCTGTAACTTGACCACTTCTTTTTCAACAGCATTTACTTCATTCAGAATCACAATAAAGGCATTTATAGCATTCACCCAAATTGCAAATAATGGAAAAATTTTTTCACAGTTGTGCAAAGACCAGTGTTGCAACCTCTCCGGTGGTGTTGCGATGAATGTGTGATTCACCACAAATGGGATGTGCGCAAAGAACAACAATACATACATATGTGGTGCAAACAAGCAATAATAGAGTGATCATGGCATGTGAACTCTTATTGTTGCTTGCTGCCACAGTGCGAAGCTTTGCGCACTTCCCGCTCAGGCTTTTCCAATCGCAACACCAGCAATGTGGTATGAAAATTAGACATGATGTTTGAGAAAAAAAATGGCAATTTTTAAAAGAACTAAGAAAAGTATAGTGAGAGCAATGTAAGTAATCAAGTTGGCGGACAGGAAGAACACAAAGGAACTGATGGTTATGTTGGGTTCACAAGATATAGTGGATAAGTGTTGATAAGAGCAAATGGGGGGGGTGCATCAGTATAGGCATGTTTTGACAAAGGATGACAGTTATATGCTGAGAAGGCAGTTGGACTTCAAAGTAAATGCTGGACAATGAATAAGGGGCAAAAAATATGGAAAAAGCGGGTGGGAAAAAATCAAGCAAATTGGTTTGGTCAAAATGACGCTTTGAACAATATAAGATGGAGAAAAGTGCTGGAATCAATTGCAGGTCATGAGGTTAATCTGCCCACCTCGTATAAGGATAATGTCAGATATAAAATGTGGACTACTAGTAGACAAGGTATTTTGAATGTTAGAGTATGCTTGAACACAGTCAAACAAAATTGTGCACTGAGTATCTGTGCAAGAATTCCATAAAAAAGCACTAGTTATATAGATTTAGAAAAAACACAAAGCATGCAGACAGAAATTGCTTGTGTAGGGCCAAGGATCTTATTCTGATGATATTTTTTCCATATCCAATTTTATTTATGGCGACTGTTCTATACTTCAGCTCTATCAGCTTCATAGTGTTGCTTGTGTTGACGACAATATTATAAATGATTGATAGTATAGATTATAGAGATAGGCCGATATATCGTCAGGCTGATACATTGGGCTGATATTTGGGTTTTGCCGATATATGGGCATTGCCCGATATGGCCGATTTTATTGGCCTCATTACGTGTTGACAAAACGCTGTTATATTCCTCACACATATTATAGACAACTTGCGCAAGAAAGATGAACCAAGTCAAGACAGTTATCTTGCAGAAACACTAGCAGGTGCGTTTTCATAAACACACAAATAAGCTTACCATGGAGCATGCATCGGTTGTCGCAGCCGAAACAAAAGCATCATCATTAATCAGATTAATTAAACTTCATACCAAATATTGAAATTGCTGCAATTTGAAAAAATTTTGCTCATAGATCCTGATTTTTGAAGTTTTTGAAAAAAAGGAAAGGCATAGAATACCTTGTATTTTTGATAATGAAAGAAATTTTTGAAATATTGGTTATTGGTCCATCAATGGCCGATATATCAGAACCGGCCCAAAAAAACCATATTGGTCAATCTGTAACAGATTACGCAACTTATGATCATTTATGTAACTTCTGATAAAGTGACCTTTCTTAACACTTTCGAAGCTGGTCTAAACCAAGCGGTTCGTGCTAAAACAACCAGATCGCACGTGGCTTTGCGCGCGCGTAACTCAGGTGCCGGATGTGGTAGAGAGCTGTTCAAAGGCTCAAAGGATGCAGCAAGTCTTCTAGTCTGCACTCGAAAAAAAATTGTTTGGTTGGGGGTGGATTTTTTGTGAGTGACGTCATAAGTAGAAGACTTTTAGGCCACCTTGGTCCACTTTACCTGGCCCTGGGCTCGAACCATTAGATGATTGTATTTCGCTGAAGTTTTTATTGGAAACTAGGCTACAATCGGAGTCTTTTGATACTTTGGATGACCTGCTGGGATTTTGGGTTCAAAAGTTATGAATTAAAGTAACAAAAAAATTTGACTAATTAGCTAATTAAATATTTAATTTATTTATTTTAGATCATAACTTTTGAACCAGAAACACTAGAAAGTCGATCAAAAGCTTGAAAGACTCGGACTCGAGCCTAGTGTCCAATAAAAACTTCAGCAAAACACTTTTGCCTTGCGGCTGAGCCGTAGGCCAGGTAACATGAGCCAAAATGGCTCAACAACTACTTCACTTATGACATCACTCCCAAAAAATTCGCAATCTCCAACCAAGCAATTTTTTTTCGAGTGCAGACTAAAAGACTGGCCAATCCATTTAAGCCCTTGAACAGCACTCTAGCACAATCAGCAGTGGAGCTGTGGCGTTGGTAAAGCAACCGACAACTGCTGGTTTTAGGCTGATTTCAAAGTATGAATATATCATACCTTGGTTCTTAAAGTGTTAATGCTGCCTTGCTATTGTTGCGATCGGAAATCCCGAGCGGCATGTCCGCAAAGCTTCGCACTGTGGCAGCAAGCAACAATAGTGTTTACATGCCATGATCACTCTATTATTGCTTGTTCACGCCACATATATGTATGGTGTTGTTCTTCACGCACATCCCATTCATGGTGAATCACACATTTAACGCAACACCATTGGAGAGGTTGCAACATCCCCTCCTTTTTACAATGAACCGCACCGATCGCACGTTTTTTGTGTGAAGGCTGACCCTGACACGACCTTCACATCCTGGTCACAGCACCATAATGTTGCGATCGGAAATCTTGAGTAGCATGTGCACAAAGCTTCACACCGTGGCAGCAAGCAACAATAGAGTTCACATGCCATGATCACTCTATTATTGCTTGTTCGTGCCACATATATGTAGGGTGTTGTTCTTCACACACATCCCGTTTGTGGTGAATCACACATTTAACGAAACGCCACCGGAGAGGTTGCAACACTATCAACTGCATGAAATGTGTAACACACTGACACTTTCAACTGCTTTGCAAAAAGTTTTCATTACTTTTCTAAAATAGTATTGGAATTTCATTGTGGTTAAATGTAAAAGTATTTCTTTAATACAAGAAATAAAGCTGGTAATATGAAACAACAATTTGTGGACAGCATTAGCATACACATGCAAAATATTATTTACAGCAATGGCTAAATGGCCTGTGGATCTTCATATTTGAAACCTTATTTGGCTGCCCCTTATAATGTGACAGTAATGCATGACAAGAATGCAGTAGGCTTGGCAGAAACGTGGTGAACCTGAAAGGTAAACCCCAAACCTAAAACCCAACCTTAACCATAACCCTAGCCCCTAAACCTAAACTTTGCAAACTTTTGAAAAAAAGAAAGAAAAACTAATTTCATGAATTGAATTGTGTAACAAGCACTGCTACTGAAACGAAAGTTGCCAGGTGAGAGCCGAACCAAAAACCATTGGCATAACAGACGTAAACGCATTCACTACGCTACTAAGATGATGCCACTTGAGTGACAAACTCAGCGTTTTATTTGAACTGAGTCATGCGACGCAGTTCCATAACCACTTCCTTACTTACAAATTGACATGTGTGTAAACAGTCTTAGATAAAGCTTGTCAATCTACTATATGCATATATAGCCTAATTAACTTTGAATATTGGTTATGACTAGACTTGTGGACAACTATTGAACTAAGCCTTTAATTTTAAGAGTTGCCAGTGGATTAGACTAGCATTTGTAACCAATTTCTAATTATATGGGTTAGAGGTCTGCATCTTGTGGCAATTGGTTGGCAAGCACACAAGCAAGACCTTTTTGTTTTTGGATGTTATGGTTTCATTTCTATAAAAAAGTTGTTGAAGTATTGACTAGTCATGATGTACAAATGCATCACTGATGCATTGAAGGCTGTCTTAGAAATAATACTTAGAAGACTAATTGTCAAAAGATTCTATTGTTTAAGAATTTCCACTAATGACAAAAACTTCATTTTCCAAGGTAACAAATTGAGATGACAATGGATTAACTTTAAAATTGCTCATGACATTTTTGAGCCATTTGGAACATGCTTACGATGCTATAATCCAAAAAAATATTAATCAGGATGCCATGAGCAAAGTTTTTTCATTTCCAGAAGCAGTCACACCTGGAAGGTCATGTGTGTCATGCCTAGTCCCACTATGGAGTTCATGTAGTACTATGAATTACTTCTTGGCCAGTGACAATTTATTGCAAGAGTTTCCAGATTCAGACTCTATTATCCATGGTGGACCATTATAGACCAATAGCAATGCACTGGTCTGGTGGTCCTGCATTAATTGCAACCCCACTTTTAGGGAGAAATAGACACTGCAATATTGAATATACTAACAATTGTCCATTCTTTCGTCACTTCAACAAACATTAACCAGTATTCCTGCCCGTCACTTGCCTCTCTTCAATGTATAGCCATTGCCTTCTGAATGCCTGTGTGTTTTCTGGAGCTTTATTGTCTTCAGTATGTGTTTTTATGGTTTCTGTAAAGCCTCTGTGCAGTTTTGTTTTGCTCCCCTTTTCAGCCATCCTGACTAACCTTAATTTGTTTATTTTTCATGTACCCAACATGTATTACTGTAAAACCTTTTTGTAACCTGTCTTTACCTCTGTCTGTCCAACCCCATTTGGGGGTGCTATGTCCCTGGTCGAACACACACACAATCAAAATAAAAATGGCGGTACTCCATCAAGGTCTGTATAATTTTACTGTGTTATTTATTTTTTGGTTATGTGTGGTTTTATTTCACCTTCTGGTCATTGCATCCTAACCTAACAACACTAACCTCTAATTTTTCATTGTTTAAATACTCATATTGTATATGTTAATCTCACACAACACAACAGGGAATCGTCAAAAATGAGCCTGTTTCTAAGTGTTCTGAAAGATTTAAAAGTATTAACAAAAAAATGGAAGCGGGTCACAATACTGTACTCACTATTGTACTGAACTCCTTTGGCAAATTTTCGTTGCAAATCGGACCGCATCGTTTGCATCCCAGGAGGGTGGGAAAGAGCAGACTTAGGTGTGTTTTCTTCATTTTTCACCCACTTCTTCAACGAAGTGAACATTTCTCACAGCAATGTCAGCAACGACGTAACTTACAGCCAGGCCGGACTTGCGATGCTCCAATATATTACTGACTAAAAAAAAGGCTATACTAATACTTAACGCCTTTACCTTCTTGGACAATTTAACCAACTTTTGCAACCACTGTCATTGTGGCACAATCGCGGAAATCAAACCACTCCGTTTAAAAAAAAAGTGTTTCATGATTCAAAACAACGGGAAAAAACGTTCGGAAAACAATCAAAAACAAATAAAGAGGGATTTTCATTGCCTTATAAAGAGGGAAGTCCACATCAAGATTATGACGATCAAAAAATGGTCCCGAAACTCATTAAACCAGCCCAACAAATCAAACATACCGTTTTTTCCCAAGTAAAGGTCTTATGAGAAAAACGTAATTTTTAGCGGTTTTTCAAATAAAAATTAAACCACTTTCCCACACTGGGGGCAAAAAAATTAACAGTCAATTTTGATTGCCTTGAAGTCCACATTCATAACATAATAACGAAAACAGCGCCACGACACTCATTAAGCTAGCCCAACAAGTCAAACCTACTGCTTTTTCCCAAATAAAGGTCTTATGCGAAAAACGTAAGTTTTAGCGGTTTTTCAAATAAAAATTAAACCACTTTCGCACACTAGGGGCAAAAAAATTTATAGTCAGTCTTGATTGCCTTGAAGTCTACATTCGTAATATAATGACGAAAACAGCGCCCCGACACTCATTTGGCCAACCCAACAAGTCAAAGTTACTGTTTTTTCCCAAGTGAAGGTCTGTAACACTCAAGATGCGACCCCTAAGGGTGACATAACAATGTGCTTTAATCCAGTAGGTGTCATTTGTGCATGGGTTCTCATTACTGAATCAAGGACCGTTCTCGCAGAAACTATATCTGGTTAACAGCCCTCATTAATTGCCCGGATATTAATTATTTCTTCAATGGTTGACACTATAAAATATACACACCAGTGAAGCATATAATTTTTGGTTTTATGGCTTTCATTCATCACAATAAATACGTTCAAATACCACAAACTGGTTCTCAACAATATACGATGTATCATAATATTCAAACACTTCTCGACATGTCACAACGCTCGTATAACTCCCATATTTTAATTCTGCAGCTTAGCAATTTGCGATAAGAGATCAACAATCTATTCAGATCGATTCTCCTATCCAAGCAATTTACTATATAANTAAAACTCAATTTCTTTTTATATCACAATGCATTTCTAACTGTAAATATACTTGATAAGTAGATGCATANTCGGTTGTCTAATGCTGAATTAAAGTCGTCATGCTTTCATTTTACTGCTCGCGAGTTGCGCAGCTCGGAGCTAGGTGAAGCACTCGCCAAGGAGTAGTAACTCAGGCGGAAGTTTACCACCAATCGAAATTTCAAATGTTGCTGTAATTAGTCGAAAGTAGGTTCTGTCAAAAAGGGCTGATCCGAAGAAGGATCAAAGATATTTTTAATGACCATTGCCAAGCTGGATTCGATCCAAGCGGGGTACAAAGAGATGTAACCGACATGCCGAGCCGGAACGGGTATACACTAAGGTGTACACGCGTGTTGAGAAGTTTCATGTGACTCGCGCCCAAGTGTGGAAACGTCCACAGCGGTACAAAAAGGAGCATTGCTCACCTTCTATACTGCCACCCGAGGCGGTAAGCGGAAGAAGGTAAAACCTTTAACGGCTGCAGAAATTAAACCAATTGACTGAACTCGGACTCGTACAGTAACTTAGTAAAACAAATAGAATTTAGTCATAAACACAATTTAAGCCTGAACAACTTGCCTGACAAAAGCACGATAGTACAATACAGTATTTGCAATCTAAACTGACAGAACTTCACTTTTCATACCCTGCTTCTAAAACTGGCAAAACTTCTTTCTTATAGTCTGAATTTCATAGAATAGTCTGACAGAACTTTGTTCGGACAAGCCACTTTCTGTAGTTTAAAACAGCAGGGATTAACCCGGACAAGCCAAGTTTCACCGTTTAGTCTGACAGAGGTTAACTCGGACAAACCAGTTTTTATTCCTGATCATTGCCAGATTTGGTTCGCCAACAATGACTTAACCTTCGCCCGACGGGCCAAAGGTGGAATAAGCCGCTTTCTCTTTCTTAATCATTGCTAGATTTGGTTTGCCAACAATGACTTAACCTTCGCCCGACGGGCCAAAGGCAGAAAGAGAAGACTCTTTCTGAAACTGACTTTCAGTCAAAATGGGACTGTATTTATACCCGTGAATCGTCTTGTGACTTGTGAACGCCCCTTTTCTTCAGGTGTTCTAATTGGTTATTACTTATTGAATCACCTGGTGATTGGTTGATTTCAAATACTTCCAGCACCTTCAGGTAGTCGTCGGTGCTCGGAGTTTCCCCTGATCGTGATCAGCATCATGTGATTTCTACTGCTTGTCTTGTGACTTTGCTGACGTTTTAATGACGTTGTCATTAGGGTGACTTGAAGTAATTAGCCGTGTTCAGTCAAGTCAGCTGACTCGATAATTGATTTTGATTGGCTGTAGTCTTTTTGAATTTGTCCTGGCTGCTTCAGGCTTGCAAACGTTTCATCAAGTTTGTTTTCTGTACAGTAACAAGTTGCTACAGGCAAACTTGCCTGTAACAGGTCTTAGGCGAAAAACGTAAATTTTAGCGTTTTTTCAAATAAAAATGAAACCACTTTCCCTCACTTGGGGCAAAAAAATGTATAGTTAATCTTGATTCCCTTGAAGTCCACATTCACAATATAATAACGAAAACAGCGCCCAGACACTCATTAAGCCAGGCCAACAAGTCAAACTTACTGCTTTTTCCCAAGTAAAGGTCTCATGCGAAAAACGTAAATTTTAGCGGTTTTTCAAATAAAAATTAAACCACTTTCGCACACTGGGGGCAAAAAAATTTACAGTCAGTTTTGATTGCCTTGAAGTCCACAGTCATAATATGATGACGAAAACAGCGCCACGACACTCATTAAGCCAGCCCAACAAGTCAAACTTACTGCTTTTTCCCAACTAAAGGACTTATGCGAAAAATGTAATTTTTAGCGGTTTTTCAAAAAAAAATTAAACCACTTTCCCACACTAGGGGCAAAAAAATTTATAGTGGATTTTGATTGCCTTGACGTTCCCATTATGAATATTACGATTAAGAAGATGCCCCGCCTCTGATTAAGCTGGCAATACAATTGAAACCCATGTGTCTCACGCGTTTATGTCAGTCTAATCGAACAGTGAGGAACGTGAGTTACTGCATCACTACCTGTTTTTTGTGATGCCAACTGTTTTAAGCATTGTGTATGTTGTCAATAGTCAGACAACGTGCATGTTTTTCACAAACAACTTGCACTTATCCTGCTTGTTTTGTGATCGGATCTGATTTAAACAGACCACGTTTTGACACAACCTGTATTTTTGCCATGAGGCCGAGCCGACACGAAACACATTAAAATGTTTGTTTTGCTCGTTGCTCCAATGTGGTTTTCGTGTCGGCTTCATAGTATTTAATAATTCAAAATTGTTGTTGGTGTATGTTCTGAAAGAAGCAGGAACCCATAGTCTCGCACGCAAGGTGCAG
>JGI24021J15306_10008966_pt1 | contig 12344 bp, 5 predicted proteins | sample Ectturendosymbi1_FD_15306 | JGI IMG/M metagenome (IMG submission 15306)
GTGCCGTATTCAGACTCCAAGTAGGCCAGTTAGTTGTACAGGAGGTTGAGTGCAGATAGCGGAACAAGAAATATTGATAGTTGTTGCGTCACTTGTTGTTCATTGTTGTGCAATTAAGAACGTTATTGTTGCATCATAGTTATCATGTTGCCGTGTACAGTTCACAGTAAAGTAGACTGAGAAGAAAGTAGACTCAGCTTGAGTCTAGTGGAGAGTGGCTGGAGCTGCTGTTCAACCTTCGTGGGAATAAAGTAAAAACAATGTGAAACCCAACTTTTTACTACTGTATTAGTCAAGCCATATGAAGTAAAATAGCATATTTTCACATGTGAAGCGAAATAGTAACAACAGCGAAGGTGTGGACGGTAATGAGCAGTGTAGTTCAAATGTAAAAGAGGCGCCTGATCCGAAGCGGACCAAATGTAATTCAATTGACAAAATTAGAAAATGGGACGACACATATTTCAGATACGGGTTCTTTTTGCCGGATGAGCAAATTCCGAATGTAGCAGCTAAATTCAAAAAATGCAAGAACAAGCGAGTCATTAAATTTCTTTCTTTTTAAGTTCTGTAATAACTGTTCACTTACTGAATTATCTAATAATGATATACTTGATTTTCTTACAAGCAATTCGTGTCTTTTCAATTTTTGTTTATGAGGTTCCATGACAAACGCCAAAGCATATCATGGGTTCCTCGATGACAAAAAGGTTGAAGAGCACTGTTCTAAACCCAGCAGGTGGCATTAAGTCAACTTTTAACAGATGAATTTCTAATGGCGATGATCCATCGATACGTTCCACAACAACACAAGTACATTATTTTGAAATGACGCAACTTCGTTAAAAGATGAAACCATTCAGGCAAAGTAGCAACGGACATCGACTGACAACGATAAGCAACATTGTTGCTCGCAGCACACAGGAGACAAAATCAGAGCTACTTCGTGATTGGCAACATCACTTTCACCGGCCACAAAACCATTTGCATCAAACTCACGCTGTTTGAAGATGCTTGTCGGACTTCATCTTTGATCCTGGATTTAAAAATAAACAACCAGAAGTTAAAGAAATGTAAGAACTTTCTGCCAGTCAAGTTTGCAGAAAAAAACTTTCCTCGACAGGGAACAAGCTTCTTATAATGAATTAGTGGATTTTTAGCCTCTAGACAAGTGTTTCCCAACCTGTGTCTCACGACACAGTTCCTGGCGTGCCGAGAATTTGTTCAACCTTTTGTATAGGTTTCTGAGAAGGACGTTCTATTAGTTACATGTTAGTCAATAGGTTTGATGTGCCGCGCGAAGAAAACAGAGTTGCTGAGGAGTGTCGCGGTCCCAAAAAAAGGTTGGGAAACACTGCACTAGACGACTGAACAGACGTCCATTGCTAGGGTAACAAAACTCTCACACACATCAAGAGGCTCAGTGTACCATGACTCTACCTTCCCGTGAAACATAAGCATTAGGGGGTTTGTGCATGTGTTTCATGCTGCAAGCCCCCCCAAGCACAAACTCTTAAGAGCAAAAAATCACGGACGATTACTTTGTAATGACGCTAAGTGGCAACCGAACTTGACGCAAGCATGAACAGTGAGTTTTCATGGCACGCATTCAAAAAAAACTTGTGAGGATGGCTGACTTTTCTCTACCGTAAGCACAACCAAGTTTTAATGACTGAAGAGTAACAGTGGGAGACCAAGCAATTTGCACGATACATTTCAATTGCAATTTCACAAACTTGCGTACGAAAGGTAAAGCGGTGGGGGTTATTATGTTTCATAAAATTCGCAAAACTATTGGATTTCAGTCCAAAACTCAGTTTTTTCTTTAAGGAATTTGCATTTTTGGCAACGGAAGCTCTTTCTTCCTGAAATACAATGCATGAGAACATTGTTCTGTTCGGAGCTGAGGTCGGAAAAAAAAGAACTTGACTAAAATCCTTGTTGGTCTCATCAAATACCCACAATTTTACAGCAGATTTAAAATTTATTTGTGCATTTAACTTTAATGCAGGAAAATTTGCAAAAATACTTGAAACCCAAAACGAACAAATTGTGATAAACAACATGCAAATGCACAGCCGCTTACCCCACTAATGCTTTCACGAGGTTGGAAGAACGAGTTTGCGCATGAACTTCAAGAAAACCTAAAAGTTATACAATTCATTGGTAATTGAACTACTCACGCTCCGTAATCTTAACTCAAAATCGGGATAACAAAATAATTTGCGGCAAAACATAAGTTTTAAATTACATCCGTATGTTTTGTAAAACCGCGACATGCCTCATTGAACAGACATTTTGCCAGGTCGGAAAAATGTTACATGGAGAAGAAACTTTCTGTTTTTAACAATCATTTGACAGAAAACACGATGAACTTCAGAAAATTAATATCTAACGAAGCACTTGGAACCACTGCTTATCGTCGAAAATAGTGAACCTTATAAACAGTTGATCACTAAGTCATGCATAAAAAAGAGTTTCTGGAATTGTTTTGAAGCTTAAAGAACTAACTCAACGAGCCTTTAAAAAATTGAGCTACGTCTTCGGAGCTTTTGAAAAAAATGACGAACTGCCAAATAGATAAGTGCTGTGTATTTGTGCGAAAAACCCCTCTTACCTGATACATAACATGCCTTCATTAATAGTTACAGCGATACTTGCTCGAATTTAGTGCATTTCTAATAAAACTTCACTGCAGCACTTAATCCATCCACCTATGTGTGAGCTTTCATGATTAATTAAAGTTCCGAAATCTACAGAACGAAATCCTAAGTTCTTATCGGAACGGTAACGCAAAATATATCTGAACAAAACTTCTTCGGGAACAATTCACAAAAGCGAGGTAAACCCTGTTTCAATGCGTTACATTGCAAGGCATGGCAACTACTTTACAAACTACAACAGTGGCCTCAAACGTCTTCCGACTTAACGTTGTGAATTCAGAGATTATCAATAATGAACACATCAAACGTTTGGCGCGTAGTGTGGTACGCAATTGCCGGCAAGGCACTGCAATTCGAAACTAAATGAAGCAACAAACAATTTCAAGCACAAACAGGTCACCTTCCGATCGTCCTGTTCCATACAACCATTGCGCGATCAGGGATAAGTCGGAAATAGTGCGTTCAGACAAGTAAGCGAAAACATCTGTGAAACGTAGAAACAACAATCTGTTAAAAACACTTCCAGGGAAAATAGACGGCAGCTTAAAAACCACCCAGCGGAAGAACGTATTTAGTTGATCAACAAATCACTGCTTGAATATTGCAAATTACAAAGAGTTCGCGACTTATATGTTTTTAAGAGAAGGTCTTACGCTGATGTATGTAACACAAGCACGAGAAGAAAGCACAGCTAGCTGGTTACAGAGCGTGCGAACACGTTGTACACGCCCAAGATGTGAATTGTTTTTAAAAGTGTATCTTACACACGTATTTTATGAGTATGTTTAGTTTCTCATTTGTCGGTCGCATTTGCGATCGTAACAAGCAATGTGCAGCTGATGTAACATGTGAAGCTCAAAAAGTACAGAATTTAAGAGTTCTGCTTTCTTTTCAAGTAATAATAATATGAGATACAATTCATTAAAACTGCCTCCAAAAACAAATAACATGCTCGCCTGAAATGAATAAATCGTTCAAACAAACGCTGGCCTCAGACCATGCAGAACAAAGCAGGAGAAAAATGAAATGTCGGCAGTTAACCAGCGGCAAAAATGCTTTCTACATGTTTTAATCAATTAGTGATGCATTTTGTGACTGGTTCAAAACATACGCTGCAAGATATCCATTATTTGAACCGAAGCAAGCAAACATTTTACCGAAAAAAACATTTTGCGAATATTTTTTTGAATGCAAGATAACACAACATTCTAAGTGGAAGTTTTTTCACACAAATGCGATTATGCATTTGCGCGACGCCTTCAATTAACTACAGGGCTACATAATCAACTCAAAAGTTCAGTAATTCGGGGCATGAGGCAGCAAGTGTTCAAAATATGTAAAGCCTGGGTTTATTTTTTCGGACGCAGAACGAATTTTTTTAAAGAGACCGAAACAAAATTGAGTCAATTCAGTCATAATGTCTGAAAAGTAGGCTAGTGAATACTGTTGCGATGAGTTTTAATACTGCTATGGGACAAATAACAGAAATGTGTAAGCAAAAAAAACAGCATATCGCCTTATAAACACCATTTTATGAATAGCAACGCAGATTAATTCTTGTAAACGAAACAGCAAATTTCGGTTTGATGTATAGAGAAAAAGCATATACAGCAGTAAACAGTAGGATGATCTCAGCATCGAGGGAATCACTGATTTACTATTAAATTCTGACGTTGTGAACAGATTTAACTATTTTAACTGGTATATGAAACAAGAAGTAAGAACAAACATGCACAGGTGTTCAACTACACTCATCAAAAAAGAGAACAGTATTGAGAGTAGTTGTACGACACCATGCAGCAAAGGCACACAATGATTGTGTGATCGGGACCGGGAGTAGAATCCACACGACAAAACAAAATTATGACAAGCAGAATTATTGCAGAACTCTAACAATTTTCTCAGATCACAAATTACAGTGCATGTTGTTCTTTTACCCTGGGACAAACTCTCATTCTTCGCCTGTCCTGCAAGCTTCTTCACAGCAAAAGGCTTTGTATGGCGACTTAGCAAGACTTTGAACTCCTTGTCCAGTTCGTTTTTCCCTTGTGTAAACAAATTCTTCTGTAATTGAATGTTACCAATTTAGACACAGCAGTAACTATCACCACTAGTTTATAGGTCATTCTTGCCTCAGTTTTTGCAATCTAACTTAACAAAAAGACGAGGTTAAATTGATTTAGCCAACAACAAACACATCTACAAGCGTCAGTTAGTGCAACACAAATGTACTGAGCAGAACATCACAAATACCAAACATAAAACTTCCAGCAACCCACCACTGTATTCAGCTCTGGACTATCAGGGCTATTTTCAGAGAAGAAAAGCACAGCTTCATCCAGTTTTTCCATGCTTTTCAGGAATATTTCAACTTTCCCATTTGGACTGAAACAAATTTAACATATCTGAATATTTAAAACCCATCCCAGGAGAAACGTTTTCATGTAAAAATGGCCCATTATTAATCAAACCTGGGTAAAATGGACAACATTATAATCATTTCAAGCTAAACTTGGCATAATGCATGTGTGTTGTATAATAATGCACGTGTGTTGTATAATAATGCATGTGTGTTGTATAATAATGCATGTGTGTTGTATAAAGCCGTCTAGGGAGGCCCGTAGCCACGGGGGGCAGTGCCCCCCAAAATTTTGTTGTGCTCAGAAAAATCTGTTTTAAACATAGAACAGATTTCCTTCCCCCCTTAAAAATGGATTTGCCCCCCAAACCTTAAAACCTGGCTATGGGCCTGCATCTGGATGAGAATATATAGCAGAGTTTCCAACCAGAAGTGCAAGAAAGTAAACTCCAAATTGTGTGAGATAGCATTTAAAAGCTAAAGATTTGCTTTGGTCGACTTCAACTTTATTCTCAAACGCCCTATAACAAGGGTCAGCTACCTTTTGGTAAATGTATGCCAATTTCAGGTTCCAAATCATTGAATGTGCCAACTACATCCCTATTTCTATACAAGTCAAAGTCAATAATACTTGTTGAGAATCACAGCAAAATGATATGTAAAACTTGAGAGCTTCTGCATGACATTGGAAATTGCTTGGCGTGTCAAGAGTGTCATGTGTGCCACAGGTTGCCGACACCTGCACTATAACTTTAAAGCAGTGCTTCTCTTTTTTCCCACACCTCATATTGATTTTTGTGTAGTATTATGGCCATCCATGCTTTGCTTCAGGCGTGCACTTAATATGAAGTCAAGAAAAAACAAGATCTTTCAAAATATTGCAAGCTCAACCAAAAAAGATAACTTTTATCTCTTCTATGAGAAGCACTACTTTAAGACTAAGAAGGGGTGCTACATGAACAATGAACATGTATTAAAATTACCGCGGGGGTATGAGTACAAAAAAAGCTTATGTACCACTGGAGCAATGAATGTCTGCCACTATTTCAAAATGTTTTCATTCTGGAATCAATCAAGTCTGTAACCTCTTCGGCACTGGTGTATGATATATTCGTACTTGCTATTTGTAGCATTTTCCTTGCGTCACTTTGCATCGCCATAACTCGCCAGCTGATTGAGCTAAAGAGCTGTTTAAACCTATAAAATGTAGAGAGTTTTCTAGTTCAGATTTTTTTAAATTGGAAAGTTTTGGATTTATGTCTTTTTGTGGGTGATGTCGAATGTTGGGTAGGTTTAGGCTTTTTTCACCAAGGTCAGCAGGTTCTGGGCACCAACACCAAGAGGCAATTTTTTACTCAAATTTTTATTGAAAACTAGGCTACAATAATAGTCTATAGAGCCTTTGATTGACCCTCTATTGTTTCTGGTTCAAAAGTTAAGGCCAAAAAGCCACTATTTTTACAAAGTGCAAAAAAATGGCTTTTATGCAAAAAAGTGGGTTTTTGGCCACAATTTTTCAACCAGAAACACTGGATGGCCAATCAAAGGAAATAGCCAGTCATCAATAACATGGTTATACTTTAAAAGTCAATTTATTTAAGAGCTCACAGTTACAAGAATGTGATATATAAAGCCTTTATTGGGAAATGGTTGTGGAGCTGCCTGGTGACTGTGGTGGCAACGCAGCCTTACTCTCACTCTACGGAACGATCAAACTAACAAAACAGCAAGCACAGCATGTGTGCTTAGCAGCAAGTTCAGCAGGTTTTCAGGCAGTCAAAATATTCTACTGACCCACCACTTATGGAAATAGTGTAGGGATTTTCTGACTAAAGTTCTTGTGCTTCAAAAATTTGTTTTTCATATACTGGTTGACGTCATAACAACCAACATAACAATTTCATTAAATGATACCAAGGCCTTCGATTTAAAAAACTACATATAAAATACACACAAAAAAGCTGCTTTGTGCAATTCACTTACCCTTGTCTGAGCACTGGTCCAGCATCATGTGCTGCATGATGATAACTTAGCACATGGTCCAATGCACATGTTGTTTTCTCAATAGCTGTTGTCAACGATTGTTAAAGGAATGTCTCCTATATATACAACGCATATGCATGCATATGCACAGGTAAACGCATGCTGGTTATGATCACACACCAAAAAGATACTGTCTTGTAAACGTTGCAGATCTTTGGTTCGCCGATGAACAGGGAGGATGGTTTCCTCTAGTTTGTGGAGACGCTCATCAAATTGATTCAGTATTGTAATCTGACAAAGCAAATTGAATTATTGCAAATACTTTTTCTTCCACAGCTAAAATTACAACCAACTTGAGAGACAGGAGACCTCTTATGTCCTGAAAACAAATTCAAATGAAAAAAAAGTATGTTGCACACATTAGCCACTCATTTGGTTGACAAAGATATTGCCAACAAATCAAAAAAATAAGATCATGTTCTTAGCAATTTTGTTCCTTTGCGTACCATGCAAAGAGCTGCATCAAAGGTTGCAAAATTTGCATACATATCAAAAGCAGTCACATGTTGTCAAGCTTATAGCCACAGCCATGACCAGTGTGACGACATTAGGAACATCAAACGCAGCTGCCAATCGTTGTGAGCACATCAGACATGGCCAAAGCCACTGCATCCATGACACACACTGTGTAAGTTTGTATTGCATCTCCATCATAGCATTAAATCAGTCACAGAATGTGTTAAATTGTGTATTTAAGCAAGAGGACTTCAGCACTGCCAGTTCATTACATTCCTGTGAGAATCTAATGCATATTACCAGGACTCAAACTTCATTACTCTTGCATTTGCTGGTTAACAATTTTGTCTGAAAATGTAGATTAGTGAATACCGTTATGGTGAGCAATAAAATTATGGGACAAATGACCAAAATCAATGTAAAAAAACATGGAACATACAGTACATATATGTAAGTACTATACTTGGTATAGCATTTATTAAAGTCAGCTTATTGCATTTTCAATCGAATGAAATGTTGACATTAAAATTTGTTTTTTAGTAAAGCACTACTTCCTTAAATAGCAACAAGCTCAGAAACAAAAGTTGTTTCTGTATGCAATTGAATCCACTTATACAGAAGCCTCCATATAGGCACATGTTATTGTCTTACCATATTATTTGTTAGAAGGTCTGCTTTTGAAAGACTTTCTTTTATCAATTCAGACCGCTGCTTTTCCTAAACAGAAAAGTGAAAATTTCACAACAAAACCAAACTTTAAACAAATTAAAACAACTGAATTCTCATGAGGTATCTTTGCTGCAATCCATCATTAAACCCCACTGATAACAAATGTAGGGTTATAGCATTTCTTCATTTAATTAGAATATAATAGCAGCTGAGTTGATTTCACTGTTCCTAAGGCATACCAAAATAATGCTTCCTTCATATTGTTCAAGCATTGAAAAATTTTTAACTTCTTCTATACTATTGTATAACCAACTTATTCCATAGGACTCTGAGATAACATACAAAATGTGAGTCCACAATTAAATAGGAAATGTTTTGACATACGGCGATGTAATGCAAAGGTCAACTCTTCTGTAGCTGCATGCCATGTAATTCAACACATGAATAAGGTTGATCACTGCAAACATAAAGCATGTTCAGAAATGCAATAATAGGGTTTTAGGTTTCATAATCTGAAATGTATATGGAATTTACATCATAACCAAAATGTAGAATTTATAAATGTACTAATAGGGCTAGGGCTTTCAGTTTTGATGTCAGGTTTAGAATTTCAGGTTTAGGGTTTTAGGCTACATTAAGGGTCCCACAGGTTTTTCAATCTTTTTGATCAATTGGATGATGCCAATATAGTATCACAATAAGTTGCATTGCCCTAGCTCACTAGCCACTGCCAAATCAATAACCAAGACACATCATCACGAAGTATGGATAACTGGAAATTTTCTTTGTGATTTGTACATTTCCAAATTGCTTTTGCCACATGTTATTCTAATGCTTTAACTGCCCATAAAGGGCTGTTGAAAGGCTTCTGACTTCCTGATCTGAATTTTCAAGGAAGTGTCTAAACGACCTTATCCAGTTTTCCGTTTCGAAGGAATAAAAAATACAGTATCTTGCATCTATTTTTGCATTAGGTATGAACTTGAGTTGGAGACATTCTCACTGCCGCCAATGTGGTTGAGTGGAAAGTGACTAGACTAGAGCTCCTGTGCAAAGGGTTGACAGTTCTAGTCACATTTTGGCTGTATTGGATTTTTCAATGGTGAACAAAAAACTTTGATATTCTCACACAAAATTGTATGTTAACATTTTTGGGACTGCATATTTGGTACACTTTGAAATACATATACAGGTTCACATTTAGGGTTTTGGATTACGATTAGGGTTTTTTACTCTTAGTGTTTAAAGTTTAGCGTTTTGTTTTGAGTTAGGGTTAGCATTTACTGTTGGGGTTTAGGGTTTACAGCTTGGGTTTAGGGTTAGGGCTAGGGTTACAAAAACTTAATAGCCACTTTAATCCTTTACTCAGAGAAGCAATCCTTTACTCGGAGAAGCAACTGACATGTAAAGAATGGTCAGTTTCTTCGCGGAGGCCAGCAATTTGCTTGATACGTATTTTTAGTCTTTTCAAAGTGGAAGCCAGATATGGTCATTTAGACACTGCCTTTTCAAACGATGTGCATGACTCACTTTTTCACCATCACATTACTTCATCAATTTTTCATGTCTTTACAATTGATTTAGATTGTGTTTCCTGTTTACATATTGGATTTGACTTTGCGTGGTGTCTTGATGCATTTTTTTAAAGATATGCTTCATATCAAAGTCTGTACTTTCTATTTAGTTTTTATCAACAGTTGATCCAATGTATCATTTTTCTAGTTAATAGATACTTTTTTGTGTTTATCTCAGACACATAAACGCCCACATCATCTTAGTTCGAAAAAACAAACACTAAAAGAAGACATCAGTAAACACAGTGCTGCATTTTAGTCATGTTAAGTGCCTGCTTTATGACTATTAATTTCTACTGTATTCATGTTGAAAGTGACCAAATCAGTAAGAAGAACTACATATGAAGTATTTATTGCTTACACCAGGGGTGGCCACCTTGTCTTTGACTGGGATCGAGTAAAAAATTTGTTGCAAACTTGCAATCGACTGGTCGGTAATAAAGCCACAAGTATAAAATGCCAAAGTTGAGTATCGCATGTGCAAATACAGTGTACCATCGCCTTAGTAGGTGATGCACAGATAGAAGGCAAAGTGTCTGTTACACCTAAACCATGATTGTCAAGCAATAATAGGAATACATATTACAACACCTTCGTGGCATCTGCCATGCTTGCCTATTGTCAGCCCTTGCCAGAGGCACCAAAGAATATACGTGACCAATCAGTCGATGGATAATTTTATTATACTTTCTGGAATTTTGATTGAAAAGTGTTGTTTTTAGGCATCTTGTCAATCCAGTGTAAAATCAGGTGCGATTGACCAACTGACACTCGGTGATCGACCAGTTGATCGACTTGTTGGTCACCCCTGGCTTACGCTAACAAGTAATTACCTCAAGCAACTTTTCTTCGATATCTTGCTTTCTGCGAAAAACATCTTCCATTTTTTGTTCAAATGCACAGAATTTCACAAAATCAATCCTACTAATGCAACAGGTCAACATTCAAAAACCATACATCCATGCAATTAAAAATATGTTGATTAAAACGCAAAGAATGTGAATCTGAAGCGGTCTGCTAATACATATTTCCTGAAAAAAAGTCAACAGCGGCACCTGAAAACTAGGAGATAAACTTATATTGGAAGGCATGTAGTATGTACTGAGGCTACTGCTGTACTAGAGCCTAGAGTCTCTAGGCTTGTTGCACTTTAACACTTTGAGAGCTGGCGTACGAATATATCGTACCTAGATTTCAGCCAAAAACCAGCAGTTTTCGGTTGCCTTGCCAACGCCATAGTTCCTACATGGATTGTGCTAGAGACCTGTTCAATGGCTCAAACGGATTTGGCCAATCATCTAGTCTGCACTCGAAAAAAATTGTTTGGTTGGAGGTTGCGGATTTTTGTGAGTGACATCATAAGTGAAGTAGTTTTGGGGTCATTTTGGCTCATGTTACCTGGCCTTGGGCCCAACCGCCAGGCCAAGCTATTTCGCTGAAGTTTTCATTGGAAACTAGGCTCGAGTCCGAGTCATTTGATTGACTTTCTAGAGTTTCTGGATCAAACGTTATGATCTAAAATAAACAAATTAATTATCTAATTAGTCAAATATTTTTATTACTTTAGGTCATAACTTCCGAACCCGAAACCCAGCAAGTCATCCAAAGTATCAGAAGACTCGGATTGTAGCCTAGTTTCCAATAAAAAGTTCAGCGATATACTACCATCTAACAGTTGGTGCCCAGGGCCATGTGAAGTGGTCCAAGGTGGCCTAAAAGTCTTCCACGTATGACGTCACTCACAAAAACTCAGCACTCCCCAAGCAAAAAAAATTTTTTGAGTGCAGACTAGATGACTTGCCATGTCTTTTGAGTCATTTACCGGGTCTGTAGCACATACCGGAACGGAGAAATTCCCGACAGCCACGTGCGATTCGGGAATTTTTTCCCAAAAATTCCCGAAAGCGGCCGAACGCCGAAGTGTTAAGCAAAATGTAGAAAAACAAGGCAGTGGCTATAGATACGCCTGTGGATCTTGAAGTTAGAAAACTTATTAATACACCACCTGTGACGTAACAGTAATGCACGACGAGAGTGCAGTAGGGCCATTCTGTGTCAATTCTCAGGAAGTGGTCAAGAAGACACCCTTTCCAATTTTCTTGAAATTTCACTGAAACTGTCATTACCCCATGTGATGAACATCTGCAAAATTTGAATGAAACATGTCAAGCAATGGCATGATTATAAAGCTTCTTATTGGGGGGGCGTGGCTGGAGGGGGATGTGCAAATTGTTCATATTCGGCCATGTTTAAAGCCTCATTACTGCCGAACTACATTAGTGAAACCTAATTTTTCAGGGATGCTAGTAGCTTTGCCAAATATTGAAAATAATATGACATTATCTGCATTGTGACTTTCAATGGTCAAAGGTCATGGATCCATAAAGTTGACTGTTTCGAGCTCTTGCTAAAAATTTTCGAAAATTTTCAAACCTTGCCACAGTTTTGTTTCTTGATAGTTTTCGCTCATATTTGGAAAAATTGTTGCTGATAAAATTATCTTTGACCTTAGAAAATTTTATTGCAAAATATCAACAGGTTTGTGAGATATCTTGGGCCAAACTTGGCACGAAATGAAAA
>JGI24021J15306_10008967_pt1 | contig 12344 bp, 4 predicted proteins | sample Ectturendosymbi1_FD_15306 | JGI IMG/M metagenome (IMG submission 15306)
AAACTAGTTTCGCGTTTTGCAACGCATCATCAGTCCTGTAAATGTAAGACAAATCTTACAGGCGAAATGTTGGCACTTGAAAACAAGTAAAGAAAAATGCACGAACTGTGGCTAGTTACAACGACATTACTAAATATTTTTCGAAGCTAAATGGCTAACCTTCCCAGAGACTCATAAATCAGTCACTGCTAAGAAAATCTGCGTTTGGTAGCGGTCTAAGAAAGACACGTTTCCTTTCCTCTGGGGATTTAACTATGAAAAATAGATACGCTTGCAAGTTTTAATTGTCACAGAAGAATGAAAGCAGGCAGAATCCTCAGAAACTTGCCGCAAGGCTAAAGTTAGTTTGTTGTCTTTTCTAGCAATGATCCATTTGCTACTTTGTGATATTTCTTCGAAAAACCTTTTCGTACCAGATCGTTTTACTCTCACTGCAAGACCTTCTACCAATTGGTTCTGATTTAATTTGTTTAAATTGCTTTGAAAAATCTTTACTTGTTTCTACGGCTACTGCTTTCATTTCTAGACAGCTGCCATAAACGCATCATCTTGTGGTGTTTTTTAATCTGTTATGCCACACAGGGTAAATGATTGTGTGGCCCTCTTGTAAAGACAAGCATAGATAAACACGCTTCTCTTTGCTTCTTAGATATTGTCGTTTGTTGTTACTGATCGCTGTGAGTTTTGTATTGGTTTGCAGATGCATCGACGCCGTTGGTGCGACTGGAAGCGAAGGATTCGCTGCCGTTAAGCTCACTGCGCTGGGAAGACCTCAGTTTTTGGTACGTTGCTATTAACTTCTTCATCAAAAATACCGTGGAAAGCGGCCATAATTAGTACTAATCGTAAACGTGTTGCAATTACTTTTTTCTGTGATCCTGCAATGAACACTTGCAAACCGTGAATATGCAGTCAGTTAGCTGGGTGTTCTGGTTCAGTGTATCAGTTGTTAGGCTGACCTATATTTGCGCGTATTATCACACTGCAATTTTTAAATGTTCAGCTAAGACTGTGTCAAAATTTTTCATCAGATGCTTTGTATTCACATACAACGTCAAATTTTGTGTTTTGTGACGTAAATAAGTGACTAGCGTGAGCTTATGTCAGTTAATTGACGATTCAACAGCCGTTATATTTTGACAGCTTGCGCAGCGGTATTGTATTTTTTGATGTTGATTTTAGTTCATTTCTAATATTTTTTTATGTAGTTGCAGTTCTCGGAAGTGTTAGTTAAAGGTCGTAAACTATTCCACCAGTTTTCGGGCAAACATGAAGACCTCCTCGACCGCAAGTTCGATCAAACGCGATTCCAGGTATTTGCTGTCATCCAGCCAACATTTGTTTCTGTGCAAATTGACATATTCTTTTTCACAATTTCTTTAGTTCTTATGGTTTTTCTTGCTTACACAATTGCCCCGTGTTAAATACGTTAAAAACGGTTTTGTTTGTTTTTAAGCGATACAACGTCATTTTTTAAACGGATAACTGAACTTAGTTTCTTTTTATATTGCCCTCGCAGTACGGGAAAGTGTGGTTGCTCACAGAGTTTCAGCATTCTGTTGATCAGCTGTTGCGGGACACTGTGATATTTTGGATACCTGCGTTGTGGAACTATAAAATGGGCAACCGTATTGTCCCATCGTTTTTGCGTAATCGCGACCTCTGCACTAACCGTTCGGTCCCTCCGGCAAAAAACATCATTTCAGTCGTTTTTTTGCGCCGCATAACCGGTTCGTGCAGCTTTGCGACCAAAACAATTTTATCTTGTTGCGCGTTACCTGGTAACATCATCCGAACTGTTGCCTGGCACGTTTTATAGCGTGTTTGATCTAACCGCCCGCCGTGCGCTCGCAGACGAAGGCAGCCAAGATGGGAATTCTGATGAGCCGCGACCAGTCGCGCGAGTGGTTCACGTGGATGGACCGCGACGAGTCCGGCTTTGTCGATCTGCTCGACTGGAACGAGATGATCGCCACCGATCGGAAGTTCTCGGAGGTTTTCACGGTCGTCCATCCCGAGGTACATCCCGTAAAAGACGGTGAACATGACTTGCTAAACTCTACACGTGCCGAAAACTCGGCCGTAACCCGCGAAAATGATTGCAGTGCAAGAACACGCACTTGGATTTCTTCATAAGCAGGCATTTCCCTAGAGGAATATTGAACTGCCCCACTCTAAATCCTTTCAATGGATCAAAACGCTTACAGCCATTGTTTGGTTGAAAACAGGGGCGCACAACCTTTTTACGCAGTATCTACTTTTCCAACCCACTGCACATAAAATCACAACTCCCCCCCTTTCAAACACGCACACACACCTATATGTGTGATAAGCAATAGCCATGACTGGCATTAATGTGAACCAAACAAAAAAACAATTACCAAAGCCACCGTTGCATTGCAGATCAAACAAACAGGCTTTGGATGAAAACAAAGCAAAAAAGTGATCTACCTCCCACTTAGGTCTTGGCTGGATCGTTTCCCCTTACAGTAGCAATGTTAACGTATAGGAATGCGTAATCGCTCTGATTGCTTGCTGTTTGAAAAGTTGCCGGGAAAATTTATCAGTAAGCGCTCAATTGAGACACAGAAGCGCTCCACTTTTAAAGTTGGAAACCCAAAATGGCACCTAACCCACAAAACGGCCAGAATCGATTCTTGTTCCCGAAAATTGCTTTTCATTAGGTACAAACACGGCTTAACGCCGACAAAAACAGACAAAAGTCATAAGTCATTTGCAAAAGTGTAGGACCATCCTGACATTTTCTTGGTTTTTCAAACTACTGTATAAAACGCAAAATCAGTCTTATTTCAAAAAAGAAATGTTTGTTCGCAATAAAATATGATAACTCCAAATAAGAAATGTTCGAAGCACTTCAGTTTTGCTTTTTCATAAAAAGAGCCTCCTTTTCCGTATTTTGCACGTCCACCTTTATCTCGCACTATTGCATCAAGGCGACTGGGCGTACTTTTTACTAGGAATGGGACAGTAATTTGGGTTGATTTCTTTCACTCAAACACCTTTACTGCAGCTAACAAGTTTTTAGCACTGGAATCCGGCTAAGTGACATCGTGGCATAGAGCACGCACCACAGATACTTGTGGAATGGGTTCGAATCCCGGTCGGGTGACAACGACGATTTCGAAAACGGTACTTGCGACCTGCCCAGCCTCGTGCTCGATAATGGATGGGTAAAGGGAAAAGCTTCATGCGCGGTGCTGCCTTTGGCCTGCCACTAGTGTAGCATTCACTGCAAAAGTAGCCGCATGACCCACGGCTGAGGTGGCCCCGGCAGACCACTCGTGAGATCCCACGCTACAGCGAGCATAACGAAACTTATTTTCTTCTGCGGTTGCTTTTCTGCCACTTTTTTTATAAACTGAACAAGTCTGGAATGTTTCTGGGGGAGTCAAAAACTTCTACTGTGCTTTTCCGAAGATATTCAGAAACCACTTTCTATCTGTGACGTGATTCTCCGCTCAACAGCCAATAATAAAAGTTCTTTGCCCATTTCCTCTACTTTTAAAAAGTTTAGAAAGACCCTTCCACCATGCATAAATATGGCTTACAAATGACTGTAGAGACGAATCAGTAATTTTGAAATTATCCAGAATTGACTATGAGGTAATAATGTGTTTCTTTGATGAAATAATGAAATTTCGACAAGTGAATGATGAATTATTTCTAACTTTGCTGCAATACGTTGTTGTGGCTTGAGTGTTGCTACACTTCCGCAAATGACTGTGACGAAAACAGACGATTAATCAGAAGCCACTGTAGAAAAAATATTCATCATTTCCGACATCCTCGTGGTCGACTTGGGATCAACCCGCGGCCTACCGCTATGCCGCCATCGACAGGTTGGGCACCCGTGGCTTAAAAGAACAGCAACAAAAACATATCACTGGTGCCATACGTGGTCGCATCAGGGATAAAACTTTACCGAAGGATAGGATTTCTGGTTTTCATGGCACACAACAGCGACACAAAAACACTTTGCCGTTCTCGCTCAGACCGGAGCCGTAAAGTCGTTGCTGCCAGGCTTCAGCGACGAGGAAGAAGCGCAGATGAAAAGGATGTTGCGGAGAGTCGACCAGCTCGCTCGCCGCGCACTCGACAAGAACGTCCGTTTGATGATCGACGCGGAGCAGACTTACTTCCAACCGGCGATCAGTCGCATCGTGATCGAGATGATGCGCAAGTACAACCGGGACAAAGCGGTGGTGATGAACACTTACCAGTGTTACCTCAAGGTGATTCTTTGCGTTAAAAGCATAAGGAAATCAGCTGTCAATTCTATTTTGAATTCAACGTTTAAGTGCCTGATAATCACGAAACCCGAATGGTCTTGACAAATATGTGTGAAGAAATCAAGCGCATGTTCACACCTGGATTTTATTTTAGTACTTTTGTGGAAGTGTTCTTCACTTGGCCAGTTTTTGTGTAATATGAACTGTTTTTAATTCATTGGCCAGATTGGTGTCTTGTTTTAAAAGCATGTGGTTCAGCCATGTTTGTAGCTGACGCGGGAAACAACTTATCTCACACTTTCCTAAACTTGCGAAACTGCGCTATCGTGTTGTCTTAGATATTGGAATGACAAATAGTTACTGCAACTTTCGATTAGACTTAAAAACATGGGGGCATAAGTCTGGGTAAAACATCATCCGACTGTTTAAACCAGGGGTTCCCAACCTTTCTCCGACCATGTACCCCTTCAGCATTTAGACAGATGGGCATGTACCCCTAAAATTATAGATCGTTTTGGATTATATCGCAAAATCTATAGACATTATTCTGATCACGTCATGCGTACCATAGTCTAAGGAGCCTCTTCAGACACTCGCACGCTTTCGCAGATGGTTGTTGGAAACACGTAATATAACGTTGCCTGTTTTGACGCAGAGTACGGGCGACAACTTGATCATGGATTTGGAATTATCGCAACGCGAGGGTTTCCACTTCGGTCTGAAACTCGTGCGCGGCGCATACCTCGATCAGGAAAGAGAAAGGGCTGCGCAGCTGAACTACACAGACCCAACACAACCCAGTTACGAAGCCACGAGCCAGTGCGTCTACTGCTTTTCATTATTTTATGTGATCTTCAGATGTAGCGCCACATGTTTTACTTCATTCATGTTCTGCAACATGTGACATGAAAATGTTTCGAAGATTTATTTTCGTCAGTGATAATCGCTGACAAAGTCCGTTGTTTGAAAACCGTTCAGAGTTATTATTTATTAGAATTGTCACCATTTTTCGGAGATTTTTCTCCTGCATTGTGAACACTGTCGGCCGAAGGTGATTCGTCGCAATATCTGCAAGAAGCGGATTGACACACGAAAAACTTTTCGTGAAGCTGTTATCGATAGCTTGCATTGGAAAATACCCGAGTGTAGATCATGAGAGTTCGCTGATAGCTTTATTTAGTTTGCAAAGAGTGCACAACACGAATAGTTTACGCTTGAAGTTTCACCAATATATCACGCGCACTTCAACTTCAAAACGTCTTCAGGCTTGTGGGGAGTGAAACCTTGAACATGTTGGATAGCTACTGCAGTGTGCGCTTAGATTTCCGTTTTACGGTGAAATTCGGGCGCCTTTCCAGAGAAAAGATTGGGGTGCTTTTGTACCTTCGATGACGCCATATACCTTATGACATAATAAAGTCGCAATTGCCTTTAGCTTGAATGATAATAAAATTTTTGAAGACAGAACGGGATAAACCCTGAAACACGAAGTTTTTGTCGAAAATTTCTGTGGGATTGCTGGTCAGGCGATTAAGATTTTCCGTGCTCAAAAATTTGGTTTGAGGCAACAGTCATTTTCGCTCTCCTCGACCGCAATCCTGGCTTAATTGTGGCTTTTCATGGGATATTCGCACGCACAACGGAAGGAACGCCATTTCCACCAGTGCAATGAGCAAGCAACAATAGAGATTCTCCGCTCGACCAGGTGCACTCCATTGTGTCTTGTGCGTAGCTGCCTTTTTGAAGCACTTCCTGATTGCGTGCTTTAGGCATTGTCACGCTATGCGCCGTCACATTGGTTACATTTGAGTCAGTGTGCTTCTGAGCTTCGATGGTGCAGCCATAGCATCTGTTTGTTGTCTTTTGACAGGAACTACAACCAGCTGTTAAAAATAATGCTGAGGCACATAAGCAGCGGTGGGAACGCGTCGGTGATGGTGGCTTCGCACAATGAAGATTCGGTGAAGTTTGCTTTGAAAAAGTAAGTTAAGTTTTTGTAAAATCCGCAAGGATTCCTTGTGCAGAAGTCTACGGCAGTAGATCCCAGAATTTCAACGAACCTTCTTCAGAGCATGCTTGTATTAGTTGCTTAACGAACGACAAAGTGAAAGCATACCTCAAACCCGTTTATTAATTATTGCACTGTGCTTTCATTTGGATGCATTTCGTGCAAAGACATTCTTTCTTCTTTTACAACCCAGCATGCGCGAACTGCGGATGAGCACGGAACAGCAAAGAGAGGTTTACTTCGGTCAGTTGTTGGGCATGTGCGACCACATCACTTTTCCGTTGGGTAAGCCATAAGATTTGCGCTTGCAAAAAACATGAGTAAGTGTCGAGCGTTTAGGCTGTGCCGATTTGATGAAGGATTTTAATTCGCTGCAGTGTTACGATGTTGTTGGCAATTTCATCGCAGCTGCTGCCTGCAACTCAGCCACAAACAAGTAAAAAGAGACCTTTGTTTGTCGATACCTCAATTTGCGTGAATGCGCAAATAGTTTCTTGAACTTCAGTCATTAGTTTTCTGTCTATAACGCCACATGAAGGAGAATGTTGCTCTTCCTTCCCTGCCATTGTGAGCTTGTTCAGCTAACAGCAACTATCGGCGTTAATTCATGTGCTTCCTACACTTTTTAAAAACCACNAGAGAGATTTTATGATTTAACAAGTGCGCCAATACAGACACAAACTCCGACAAAGAGTTTCTTGCATTTAAAAATGAAATGCAACAACGCGAAAAATGATAGGCAATGAAAACCACTTATAGTTATGGCCGAGCTAGAAAACCCCAAGTGGTGGCGATAACGTTATTTAAATGAAACAATGCTAAATGTGATAGGTAATGAAAATGTTCCCCTTATAATCGCTTGTTCCCGGTATGCCTGGTTTAGCTAGAAGATCCCAAGTGGTGCCGATATTCTAACGCTGAGTTTGCATTTCGTTGCTCTCTACGCATTCTTGCTTCGAAGAGAAACACGAGACTGACGATCCACCCAAGAGGCAGCTTCAATGCATTATTCTCCCAAGCTACCTCTTGGGTGCATTGCCACTCAGGTGTTTCTCTTCGCAACAAGTTTTAATTTCTCGCCTTTGCATTTTGCTCCCAAGGCATGTTAACTGTGCGAGGACAGAGAAGCACGAAATCTGGGAAATAAAGAGGCACCTGTTTAATTTCCAAGCCAAAGCAGAACGTCGTTTCATAGATCCCTTCGTTACTGCTTTGCTTTCAACAGCCGTTATGTAAAACAGCCAACTCCAAAAGAATATATCGTTTGATAGTTTCTAACAATAATTGATGAATTATATTAATCAGTTGTTCGCGCAAGTCTACCCATGACAATGCGTTACTTTTTGGCTGAGTGAGTCGTACGTTTGATTTGCTTTGCAGGACAAGCCGGTCACCGTGTCTTCAAATATGTGCCTTACGGACCAGTAAACGAGGTTCTTCCTTATCTCCACAGGAGGGCACAGGAAAATCGCTCGGTTCTTAGCGGCTCTAAGGTTGAACGCAAAATGTTGTGGCGTGAAATTCGGCGACGTATACGGCACGGTCAGTTCACTGGTACCCCAGTCGCCAAATAAGGTGGCGTCAAGATGTTCGATTCAGTTTTTTTTTGACAGCAAAATTCTCAGAGTAAATTCTAGTTCAGTGGGTATCGTAAAGTAAACGATGCTCATCAGAATCCAACGTTGACAATGTTTTCAGCTTACTATTTGGAGTTCTTCAATGTCTTAACGGCGGTACATTCACTTTCGTTATCAGGCCATTGTCACGATACAAACAGAAACATGGATTAGGTCCATGCTTGTAAACATCCTCAGGTTTTCGTAATGACTGCACTGAAAGTTTTTATGCATGCAAAAGTACACAACCGACAGCGTTACGCACACATGTTCTAGGTTTCCTCATAGCATACGCACTCATCATGTCGCCATTTGTACTACTGCCCGACAAAGCTGCTCTTTCACAAATTGCGCTTTACACACGTTTGTCTCTTCTGTTTTCTGTGCGTTTTACCTCGACCCGATGCGTCTCTTCATGACCGCACTTGTGGGCTTGTGTCGCTGTATGACTCCGCTTGTTTGAAGTTTGGCTGAAGAATCGCGACAAGCACGTGCTTTTAGCCTGAGAGACCAGATTTATCGCGCGTGAATTCTTTCTTGCTTCGTTTACGTTTGTTGATCCGGGCGATGCCGCGTTTAACTAGCGGGCGGTTCTAGCAAACCTTGAATAGACTGTTAATTGTTTCTGTGTCTATCTCTGTAAATGTGGACGCCTTCTATTCGTTCTTTTATGCCTGGAAGTCCTGTTTGTGTGGCAGCGTTGGTTTGATCCACAATTAGGTAGTGTGTCCTGTTTAGGAAAGGTTGTTGTTCGATGGTACCGTGCATTTTGTTGAACTGCGAATAGTAAAATACTGCTTATGGCGCGTGGAAAACTCGTCAGAAGACGTCGTCTTTTTATGAACGAGGATGACGATTCCGTTGGGCAATCGTGACTTCATAAAGAACCCATAGCGAAGCACTGTGAATAGACATTTGCAATTCCCTGCAAAGAGTTTACCGACAAAGTTTTACCGGGCGTCGTTCGGTTTGTTGAACATGCTAACTGTTTTTTTTTGTACATTCTTGATGCGCCATTGCCTAGTCGCGTAACATTTGTGTCTGGATTGATAAGCAACTGGCCGAATAATTCATGAAGAAGGTGGACCGGGCACAATCATGCGCTTTGGGCGGAATTACTTTTGTTCCCCCACACTGTTTGAAGGATTTTTGCCGAAAAAGGGCTAAATTACTGCCAATTGAGCGAAAAACAACAAGTTGACATTAGTGACTTCCAACACGGAAAACGGTTCAAGCCTTCTACTCGTAGCAATCACTTTACCTTTTCAGGGTATACACAAGATCAGGCTGAACATTCGTTCAATCGCCAATAGCAAGACAGGGTTTGCCACTGTACTGAATCCCAAAAATGTTATTGCTGCATTGATTTTTTTGAAATGTGATGAAGATGTCAATCTGTAGAATATACTTGAGATTTTTAAGACTTATACCAACTTTTTTGCGCAAACTTCAAAGGTGAGTTAGCCGCTTCTTCCATGACAGTGGTTCACAGTACCGCGAACTCTTCAAAACGGGAATATAGATTACACGCGTAATTCTTGGGCAGGTCGTGTTTTTCGTACCCCATGAGTTCGGTCTCATCAACTTGAGAGATCAACGAATCATCGTTATGCAAATTTTGTTTAAAAACAGTTTAAATACTTTCTGAGAGTAGTCAGTGTAGCGGAAAAAAGCAGGCTTTATGAACAAATCGGCGTGTACATTTTTTCGCTGTTTAAGAGTCTAAGCAGTTGGCTGTTTGATAAAATACGCCGACCTACCTGTCACGTGCGTACGTGGTTTTGTTTTTTTCGTTTTCCTAGCTTTTTCGTTTTTTGGCGCCTTACTGCTTCGGTGTTCATGCTCTGTTCGCATCGGTTTCATTCGTTATTTGCTAAATTAGTTAAATAGTGTTCACATCTCCTCTGACAACAACCTACTGCGTTGAGTTATCGCAGCGTTTTAATGAGTTGATGTGCGCAGGCTGCATACTTGGGCGTAGTGCTGTAAACAAACGCATTCCCACGTGAGTCACAATGTGCTCAAAATATAAATGCTCTGTATTAAGCGCCTTCTGGAGTGTCATTGTTTTTCAAGCAACATCTTGAATGATCTGTTGCGTGAAAAACTCCCAAAGAAATTTATAGCAATCCGCATGATGCTGCTTCGTGGCTCCTCGTAGTCCAGCGCAAGCAACGTTTGTCGTGGGTTGGATAGCTTTGTAACATTGTTCAAGCGGTGTTTTGAGTATCGAGCTAATGGGTTGCACGTGCCGTACGATCTCCAGTTAAGTCGATGTTTGAGGCTAGGACAATTCGGACTTGTATAAGACAAAACGGATAAGTCAAACGGGCCTGACGAATTGTTAAAGATATTTATCTCAGATTAAATGAAACCAAGTATCGAGGACCTTGCTGATGCGACACGCTGCCAGGTAAGTACCAAGAACAAAAAGTCAGTGTAATGGCATTGCATTCACTTCGCTAATTGAGTTTTTAATGTCTGTTCTTGTTTGTTGATCTTGTATTGCGCCCCTCGGTTAATTTACAATTTCCCGTTTAGCCCTCGGAGCAATTTGAGACCACTGATCTATATCGAAACTTGGGGCAAACGTGTCATTAAAATAAGGTCACGATTAGAGTCGAAGAACAATTGGTCTCCTCCATTTTGATCGAGGATCACACTGGACACGTGATTTAAACCTGAAAGCATATCTGCGGCGTCAAATAAATGTTGCAGGTTGTTCTTCGCCTCGCACTCGTGAAGTTGAAGCGTTCACAGGATGTTTCGAATTTTTAGGAAAAGCTTTCGACGTTGTTGCCATTTCTGACGCCAAGATCTGTTCGCAAAACCCTGTCTAGACAGCGGTCTCGATGATTCGCAAGTGCGGTGGTAACATTGCAAAAATGTATATCCAGACATATTTGACTTAACTGTTGCAAACTTAGCATAGTTGCTCGTCAGCGTGCAACAATTCAGACCCGAAATCTGTTCAGTCTGGCAGGGGAAAACTACGGACGGTAAGTTTTTTAATCTACACCACTGATTGAACATGTCCAAATGGAACCAATCCATCTTCAGTTCGTTCGCAGTGGAAACTATGAAATTAATACTAACTATCCGTCCATCTGCTCCCAATCCGGTCCACTGTCAAATTTGAGAACCCAACATGGTCCGCAAGTTTGGATGAGCAGTGCTGCAAACCATTTTTCCGAACGATTCATTTCATTTATATGTTGCGATCTACCGAATTGCTTTCGACTGATCGCAGATTTGTTACGAAGCATTTTTCACTATTTAGTAGGGGGTAACAAGTGCTGGACGTCGGGTGATGGGTTTGCAGCAGCTACTTTTCAGGGTTGTGAAGTCATTTTAACTTTTTTAAATTGCATTCACAGTGCACTCAAAAATTTCAGTTATTCTGTACTTGGTCAATAAAATGTCAACCACTTGAATAAACATAAATTACAAAAACTTTCGGTACTTGGTAATAATGAAAAATATCTTGTATTATGATGACTGTCACCGAATCAGCTGTCAAAGAAAGCTTTTTTTCTATAGTTTTAATGAGAGACTATACTTGGATACATTACGTGGTGTTCCAAGCTGGTTACGGGCCTGAACTGTGCTAGGGAAAAAGAACAGTTCAGGCCTGAAACCGGGGCGAAGAGTTTTCAAAGATGGGCCCAAATTTTTTAAACTACGTCTAATGGTTTTAAACTAGGTCCAACACATTTTTCTATGGGGGGCTTCGCCCCCCCTCCTGGTTACGGGTCTGGAACAGTTGTGAATGGGTTGAAAAAAGTTCTGCAAAAAAAAGTGTGTATACGTTTTCAGTTTTTCGAAAAACGTCAGCAAATATTAAGAGCATCCTGACTGACAGCAGGTGGTCATCAAGTCCTATTTTTACTCCGTCTCGGCAGTGCTGCAACTTCAAGAGTGGTTGATGTAGAAGAGAAGTGGTTGCTAGTGCGTACACGATAAGTGCAGAAGCAGGCAATTTTTTGGGATTGTTTTGCCCGATAAACTTTCTCCCTACAAATTTTCTGTCCTTTACCATGTTGCCATAGACATGAAAAAAGAATATTTGGCGCTTGAAATTTGGTTCGTGAAAACCGAACTGAACATACTACGTTCGGTTGTGCAAGAACATTTTCCGAAGCCCTCTGGCTCACTCAGTACTCTGAGCATCTGCCTCACAGTTATGAGGTTTGCCGTTCCACTCACAATCTAGCTGTTGCTGTCAGCAAGGAACCTCACACCTATTTGTTGACGTATGTGCAACATAGCGCCTGCTGGGTGGTAAAATGTGTTCATCAAAACACTTGCGTAAAGTTAAAAAGTTTCTGTGCTTGCCTGGTATGGACTCTACTAGTAAGTAGGTGCCTTCCAGCATAGGCTACTCGATTTTCACAACGTACATAATACAGCACGTAAATTAAATGCTCATTTTGGCAAAACTTTCAAGTGAATCAATCGCTCATCAAGTCT
>JGI24021J15306_10008968_pt1 | contig 12343 bp, 10 predicted proteins | sample Ectturendosymbi1_FD_15306 | JGI IMG/M metagenome (IMG submission 15306)
GTAGGGACTGGGGCACAACTGCCTCCAAATAAGTGTGTTAAAAAAGCTCTGCTTTCAAGACAAACACTGGGGTACTTTAGCACTTTGGATTTGACCCAGACTTTTGAGAAAACATTACATCAATTTGCTCACTCCACAGCCACATGCCTTGTTTTTCAGGTTAGCCTACCTGTCTAAGGCTTCTAAACACACCACTTGAAAAGAGTTAGAACTTTAAAAAAGGTATTTAAAAATAATANCGAACATCTAGAACTTTTAACCTCCTTCAAAAATTAATATTTAATCATCAAAGTGCCNCCCTCCAAAAGGTGCCTCTCGGGAACCGGGGCCAGCGGCCCCCAGCACCCCGTTGCTGCACCACTGCTTTTGCAACATTTCGTTGATAGACATACGTAAATGATGTTTTCAAGCAACAGCCGCAGTATTTTTCTCCAGAATAAGAAAAACTAATAAGTTAACAATATATGCTGATACAACAACTTGCACCAATAGTTACCTACGAACTTGCGTTCCAAAAACTGACCACGATATTCCAAAGGGCTCTTTGACGTACGATATTTCTACATGTCGTTAGAGGCATTTCACATTTGAGAATTTTGATAATGCATCTAATGCACCTTCTTTCATGCTTCAGCCAATGTATACGTTAGCGCAAAGTAAGATTTTATATTAATTTCCCAATTCTTGTGGGCTGCATTAATGGCGTCATCAGCTTCCTTGATATTCCTTGATAGCTTCCTTGATATGATTTCATGTCAAAGAAATAGATAACAAGTTTCCTGTTGAGCTTCATGTTCGGATCAGCAGGTTTCAGAACAATGTTTTTTTATTCGAGCACTTGTCTGTTGAACACTTTATGTTGCAATCATGTATGCGAGCTCGATGGTAAGTGCACAGGGCTCGTCAACATAGGCCAGGGGTTCCCAACCCTTCTCTGACCATGTGCTCCTTCAGCATTTTGACAGATAAACTTGCACACCTAAAATTTCTGATGACAAAAAGGTTGAGTAAAATAGCAAAAATATGCTTAATTTTTAATAGAACTCTGATGTTTTAGAATATTTGGAAACAATTAATACATAAATGCATTTTCCTTTCTATTGCTAACGTTGCATGTATCCCTTCAGATAGGAAAATATAGCCCTAGGGTACATGTACCCCAGGTTGGAAACCCCTGACCTAGGCTAAGCACCTTAAAATCCCTTATGTTTTGGCAAATGTTCTAATAAAGCCACCACATTCGGCTAGCCATATTTGTCCAATACTGCAATGTTAATCAAAAACATCCTCTCTTCTCCAATGCTTAAAACGGTCAGCGAAAAATACGAGATTTTGTAATGGATGAGTTTATTGAAATACAATTGAAACTCCACAAAGCTTGCGTGTAAAACAAACATTCTATTATACAGTAAATACAATTACTGTACTGGTCAAGAATGCGTAGGAAATAATATCAGTAAGTTTGCTTGGTCCGAACCATATGTGACTGATGAGGTTCCCATGTCCATGTAGTTGCTATGCTTTTCCAGATTTAATTTGGAGGTTTTGATGATTTGTAAAATAACGCTTTGGAACGGAGAAACAAATATTGCAAAACTTCGGTAAGTGTAACAAAGCTGATCCCAATCCATAGTCCAAGCTGCCCACCTGAGAAACAAAAACGATGCATTGACCTGCTCACCTTTTATTTATATGATGCTCTGATTTCTATTAAAACTTTTGTCAATGTCTTCGAATATAGCTTTACATAGAAGCAGTTTTAGTTCTAATAAAGCTCTGCATAGTTTTGAAAAAATGAAATTATTTTGTTACAATGTTGAATAAGAGCGTAGTTTTTGCAATGAGTATGCAACTAGTCTTGGAAAATTTAAAGTTTGCTAATTAAAATTATTGTGCAAACAAAACGTCGGTTAAGCTGTTCGCCCCATATATTTGCAGGTTTTATTTTTAAAATTGTACTGTATCTACAGTAGAAGGAAATAAAACGGAACGTTCATGCTTACAAGTAGTTGAAGTGAAGGAGTACAGAATTAAATTTTATTTGGAAAAGCTTTACGGTGGAACAAAATGCGTTGTTTAGTGCATAAACCACAGTGAATCATTATGCCAACTACGTTGTTGTAGAAGTCAAGTAAAACCTTTACATCAGTGGTTTCAACGTTTTTTGAACTAGGCCCCACTTTTGTCTTCATAAAAATCTCAGGCCCCACCAAAATGTTTTTTGCTACAAGCAAAGAAATTCCAAAACTTGTTTCAAGCATACGATTCCAGAATGCTGTTTGAGCAGTAAATATTGAAATGCTTTGTGCCCTTTTCTCAAAATTTATTTTCAAAGTTTCAAAATATTGCAAGTTTGATTTACAATTGCTGTGATGTTTTGCTCTCAAATGATGTCCTAGACGACCTGCATTCATTGACTCATTTGTTAAAGTCTGTTGGTATAGTATAAGCAGAAGGATGCATGTTTATTTTGAACGGCAGGTATAATACCAAACCTCAAACACTCAGCTCAGTATTGACGAACCTTTTTTCTTGCCTTATTTGTTTGTTTTGAAATACAAACTTCGTTAAGTGCTAATTTACTCCAACTTGCAACTGGTATAATGTAGCAATAAGCGCCACTGACATAGCACTGAAATTGCATTTGAATGACGAAAGGAATAGAAATATGGTATAAAATACCAGTCAGAATAGTCACACCTCCATTGTGACCCATAGCTGCCACCTGCTGTTAACGAGTCATGCTTTATTTATTCTGTTTCCTGTCCAAACCCTAACTGACTGATGATAGGCTGTGGCTAAATATACGACAGCAATGAAAAAAACACCTTGGTAGCTCTCGGCTACCGTCACCTCTTCCGTACTCATTTTAGGTTTCTGGTGAAGACTTAAATTTTCTCACCTGCTCAGCTAGTTACACTTGCCTACCCTGCTAACCTTTGTATTTCAACCTGTCTTTATTGTAGCACAACCAAATGCCCCAATTACTTAGTTTGCAATAATTTGACACTGAGAGTACAGTAAGCTAATGCTAGCAGCCAGCAGCACCAAGAGGAAGAAAACTCTTTGTGTTTTGAAAAAGCATTGATCTGCAACTTGCAAGTAAAATAAAAGCTCAGCAGTTTTTTTCTTCAAACGAAAGCTACGCAACAAGTTATGACGTAATGAAACAACAAGTATTGTGTGAAAAATTCAATGAGATATAGGAATATACGTGCTAACCAGCAAGATATTTCTATCAATCAGTTTGATTGTGAACAAGTGCATTTTCATTTTCTATTCCTACCAAAATTGTTTCATAATGTCTTCAACCTCCACGCTCCAAAGATATTTGCAGTAAAATCATGCCTTAGGTGTAATAAGGTCAACGAAATATCAAAAGTGTTTTGCAGTTATTCTAAGATCAAAAGTGTATGCCCACTTTACGCTACATTGTGCAATTTCATGCTTGTTACTAAAACGAATATATTTACGTGATCGTGATGAAAGAAACTCTATCATTTTATACGTGTGCAGTTGAATTAATGTTGTGTTCTTTGGAGATATATAAATGATACACAAACGCAAAAGTTTTTATGTGCAACTGATTAATTACGAAGTATATAGTGCATCTGCATAAATTTTACCAAATTACCAAGCATCGAAACTTTTCGTAAAAAACAACAAATGCATTTAAAACTAAAAGACTCCATAACCCGGTTTGGAAGATTTCAATAAGCAGCATTGCTAAAATGATGTAATGCAGTACGTTGGAAATATACCACCTTCATTCACTTACAGCTAAGGAAAACACACATTGGCATTCAAAATGCATTGGACGGTTTTGTAAAGCGCCTGACCGCCCTCCAAAAGCAACTAAAGTAGTTAATCCAAAAATACCACTGTCAAGAAGTTACGGGTGAGTTAGTTTCTCTGGTGCAGACACCACGTTGAGATTGTCAAAATATAACCGCCTCTGCGCAGAGACATATTACATTAAAGAAGCTAATGGAAGAAGTTGCTCAACGAGAGATAAAAAAAAAGAAACCAACAGTACACCTTGGGAAAGTTCTCGAACAAGAGAGCGTTCTGGCGGTTACAATTATAATGTTATTGGTCAAATCAAGTAAAATGTCAGGTAAAAAATAACTGTTTCACTAACACGGTAGTCTGGCACGGCTTTGTCTCGACTCCAGTAAATATCTTCACCTCCAAGACTACAACAAAGCTTAGTTTCTCCGCAATTGAACAATAACATGTGAAAAAATTAAACACGGCATAAACGATAAGAAGAGCATGTTCTGTTGTGCAGCACTCTAATGTAATTTAATGTATTGAAAACCATCAGGGGATTCTACGTGGTATGGAAACAAAAAAGTTTCTCCCCTGTGCTGTTAAGATAATTGAAAGCACAAACCATAGCCTTTTGTTTTCTAATGTAATGATGGCGGCATGACTGCACCGGCAGAAGACACAACCCAAAGCCTCTCCTGCACAAATGTGCCTGAAGTAACGCCTTCTTTTGGTTTCCCCTGACATCGCAAAAGTTGCTGTGTAAATGGGTGGACCGGTCTATCCAACGGTATAATTTGGGTAACTACTACAGTACCATAAAATGCGCAAAATTAATCAATACCACTGGGCATTCGTCGTCGCGCCCGTGACCAATGACCGATTTTGGCAGAGGGGTCCTTTTGAAAATTTCGCGTCAGTCTCCCCCATCGCCTATCCAAAAGAGGTGACCCCAAGTTGCACCAACTACGCATCTGAGAAGGCGAATGGGGACAGCGCAGAGTGTTGATTTCCGCATTGTTTCTGCTAAATTGTTCCCTTTAGTGTTGGTCGTTCTTGTGTGTGCAGAACTGTCAACTGATCACGACCTGGTCGGTAAAAGGCCTCTCTCTCTCTTCGATGGACGTCGAAACGACGAATCCGATCCATCATCTTATCTTTGGAGGCGGGATTTTTCGTGGCTGTACAGTCCTATGCGTGCTAAAGATGTACGGCCACAGGTGGGACACAGATAAGCGGAGTTGTTTTCTCTTTTCCGAGCAGCATGTTCATGCCGTCGGCGACGACGCTCATCGTCAGTTTTATCCTGCGTTGCTTGCATGAAGAGGATACCAGTGGTACAAATGTCTCGCCAGCCCTTGCGATCCGCTGCTAGTGTTTCCAGTTGGTCAGGAGGAATAGCATTCTTTTTAAGTGTTGCCTTCAGACAATCCTTAAAACGTTTGAACTGTCCGTCAGTAGATCTTCGGCCCTCTTTTGATTCGCCATATAGCACGCGTCGCGGCAGTCAGTTTTCTGGCATTCGGATGACATGCCCTGTCCATCTGAGCTGGCGCTCAGCAATGATGGCCTCCACCGAAAGGCAATGGACATGGTGACGGATCTCTACTTGGGGGACTTTGTCCCACCAGTGTAGTCTAAGCATTCGTTGAAGGTAAGAAATGTGGAATTGTTCAAGAGTCTTGATGTGACGGCGATATGGGACCCAGGCCTCGCAACCATAAAGTAACGTTGAGACACAGACAGCCTTGTAGACGGCATCTTGGTCTTGAGGTTTAGGTTTTGGTTAAAAAAAACTTGTTGTGAGAGTCGTCCAAAAGCAGATGAAGCAAGGCATACACGATTCTGGATGTCAGGTGACAGATCAAGCTTGTTGTTTAGGACAGTGCCCAAGTATACAAACTGATCCACATTGGCGATGGGGCAGTTTTTGATGTTGAAGACAGGTGGAGCAAGATTTGGCGAAGTGTAGTACTGTAGTATTTCTGTCTGTTTAATATTAATAACAAGACCAGCACGGCGGTATGCATCAACCATGCCATCGAGGAGTTGCTGAAGGCCATCAGCAGTGTGACTTACTAATGCCGTATCATCAGCATAGTGAAGTTCATAAGAATGAGCAACATGTGTTTTGGATTGGGCATTGAGATGACGTTGGTTGAACAGTTTGCCATCAAGGCGATACTTGACGCAGATCCCATTGTCTTGGAGGAAAGAGTTACGAACTTATAGTGCAATAGCAGTCATGAAGATGTTGAAGATGACAGGTGCCAGCACGCAGCCCTGTTTGGCACCAACCTACACTGGAAAAAACTCAGAGCTTGCGCCGCCATAAATTACCTGCGCGGACATATCATCGTGAAAATCCTGTAGGATTGCTAGGAAGATAGGTGGACAACCGAATTTGGATAGAGTTTTTCACAGGATAGCTCGATCTATGGTGTCGAATACTTTTGAGAGGTCTATAAATGCCAGATAGAGTGGCCGGAGATGTTCGCGATATTTTTCTTGAAGCAAACGTGCGACAAAGACCATGTCAATAGTGGAACGCCACAGGCGTTGTTGGATTTAAGATCCACGCCACAGGCGTTGTTGGATTTAAGACCAGTGATGGCTGATCGAACTTCAGTCAGGGTGGGCGTGTTGTCCAGGCAAGTGATGGGAGGCAGCGAGGGAAGGGAATCTAGGAAGGAAGTGTCAGAAGTGTTCCTTTTGTTTAGGAGAGTGTTAAAGTGTTCTGCTCATCGCGAAAGAATTCCGTCGCGCTCTTTAATGAGTAATGCCCCACAGCTGTCCTTTACATGACAGAAAGAACGTCTGATTGGACCAAATACACTCTTCAAAGCTTCATAGAAAGCCTTGATGTTGTTGCTGTTGTTGGCATGTTCCTGGATTTCCTGTGCCATTGTCATCCACCAGCTAATGTGCATCTCGCTCAGATGGTGTTGGACTTGGGAACGAATCCTGATCCATCGTTGATAATGAGCAGCGGATTTGGGCTGCTGAATGTGGGCCTTGTAGGCAGAATTTTTCTCATGTAATATGACGTGGATTTCCTTCCGGTTGGCATCGAACCAATCTTGATATCGCTTGCGCATGACGCCAAGGGTAGATTTCGCGATGGACAAGATCGTGTCCGTAATAGACTCCTATTTAGCAGTGTTGTTGCATCTGGTGGACTCTCTAATGGTTTTGAGAGCTCCTTCAACTGATGGTTCAATGTGTATTGAAAATTTCCCCTTACTTCCTCAGTGAGCAGAGCATTGGTATTTAGTCTTTTACAAGGCTGCTTCATGCTTGAAGGAGGGCGGACACGCATGCTGAGCTGGCTACGGATAAGACGTTGATCTGTCCAGTAATTTGCACCACGCATAGCTCGTGTTATCTTCACATCACGAAGATCAGAACGACGCATGATGACAAAGTCAATCAGGTGCCAGTACTTTGAGCGTGGGTGCATACAGGAGGTCTTGACTTTGTTCTGGAGTTGAAACATGGTGTTAGTGATACAGAGAGAAAACTCTGAGCAGAGTTCGAGCAAACGAAGACCATTGTTGTTGCTTTTACCTACACCATGTCGCCGATAACAGTCTGCCGCACTTGGTGATTAGCGCCAACCCGTGCATTGAAATCGCCGAGTGGAAGCAGCTTATCAGTACGAGGTACATGCTGGAGTGTGGAAAGCAATGCAGCGTAGAAAGTGTTTTTTCTTCATCCGAGGAGTCGAGAGTAGGAGCATATACACTGAGCAAAGTGGCAAATCGCCCCCGAGTTAAAGGAATGCGCATGGACATCAAACGTTCACTGATGCCAACAGGGGATTCAGTCAATGATGGCAGCAGAGAAGAACGGACAGCAAAACCAACACCTTGAATGCGAGGGGAACCTGGAGGGCGACCCTTCCAAAAGAAAGTGTACCCCCTCCCCATGTCTGTTAGAGATCCTTCATCAGAGGAGGGAAAAAGGTTAGGGCATACACAAGCGTGTAAAACTATAGGACCGAAAATGGTGAGAGACCCTAGCAGACAAGGATGTACGAAAGAAGCTTGCAGACAGCTTAGCACATCATCATTGTTTCTGAAGCTTCCGGAATGCACGGCGCACTAAGAGGTGGAGCGACAGCTATTCAAAATAGCTGTAACTCCATCCCTTGCTAGGTATGTGGATGGAAACGACTGGCAGTGTCGAATGATGGCAAAAGAGTAACCCTATGGTGAACGCAAGAGGTGAAATATGCTGTTTGAGTAATTAAAGTCGACTACAAGGCCAAGCTTCAGAACAAAGCCGAACTTTCTGGGCATTGTTGGTACGTTGATGCATGAAANTCCAAAGCCCAAATTGTACAAAAGTCGAAAATCTCGTATTGAGAAAATTTCGGACATAAACTGGATTCTAACTATAGGCTAGCCAACAAAAATGCTCACGCAAACAATTCGGCGTATCCGCCACAAAAGACTTAATATTGTTAGATCCATCAAAGACCAAATTGTGTTTTACTCAACAGTGATAAAACCAGCTATTTCAGGAAATAATAGTAATGAGTCAAATGTTACTACAATGTACCGGTGCCCTGGCCTGATTTTCTATTGGAAGTTCAAGTTTTTGAACGATTCAGGTTTTGCAGAAAGGACAACAACGGATTACACATTTGATACTGTTTAATTGGCTAAAGTAGAAATTTTGCTGTGGTTCTGATTCTTTCGAAAGTACTTCTTTGTCGTCACGAAGTGAGCTATCGTACTGTTTTTGAACTTGTACGATTGTTAACAGGCCGGTTAGGTGATTTATAGCTTTGTGCTGTAGTACACAGAACTCCGCATATTTCCCTTCTGGTTTAATTTTGTAGCTGCGCAGCGTTTGGTTCGCACGAATACATATCATTTTGCCGTCACAAAATAGCAGAGGGCTCACCAACCCCACCAGAATAGACTGATTTCACCACAGAGGAAACAAACCACGCGTACAATTCCAGAATCTAAGCCTAAAAAAACAAATTGCGACAGAATTAACTTGATTAGGGCTTTTGTCATGTAAAGAGCAACTAAATGCATTCATGCATGACCAAAATACGTCATCTGCGATTGAAACGGAAGCTGTTGCCGGCACTAAAGGCGTTCATGCCGAGTTGATACAATGAGCCAGGCTAGATATCAAAGGGCACTGGAATTCTTTTGGAATCCGAGGTCTTGTTTTGCTGCTGTACTTCATTTTCCATTGAGATGAGACGTTATAGCAGCGAGAACTCTTTCCTTTTTTCGACGATATTTCTCAATACGTGGAAGGGACTTTTGACACAATGCAGCAAACCGTTGTTCATCGTTTCAAACGTTTAGTTTTTACAGATGGTACCGCAATGTAAGAAGAAAAGTGCAAAACGTCCGAGAACAACATTGCTATGTTTTATGATAAAAATGTGCCTCCAGCATGATAAAAATCTCTTCGAAGAAAACGAGATACGCTGGACATATATCTTTTAGTCTTTTTAAACTATGCTCTTCTTTCTGCACAGCACCGCTTTCATCGTCAGCTTTATGCCTACATAAAAGCAGCATTATGCACTTTGCTTTAGACTGTTTCAAATTTGCAGGGTGCTGCAGCATTTTTCGCAATCAATGAATTACTGTAAGTTGACAACATGCAAATGCATGCTGTTCTCCTGTGCAGCCGGCATCCTGAATGTGGCAATTGGTAATGGTTTATTGTTTCATATGACGCAGCTAATAAACAGAAGCAATACAAAAAGCCATCGTACACTACGTAAACCAACCTTCAATGAACATTAGAGCAAATGAAAATACCATGGCATAATAGCTGATAAGTATAAACAAAGAGTAGTACTGTGTCATAGAAGATTGGTTAAGGACCGGTGGCGGTCATTTAGTCAATCAGCTCTGTTTATCGCTTTTGGAAAAGGGTTGAAAAACAACGGTTGGAGTGAAAAATGACAATTGTCCATGTTGTGAAGTGGATACACAGTTTTAAAGATAATGTGATGTGTAACTGTTAATCAGACAAAATCCCATCACCTCAGAAAATACCCTATTAAATAAAAAATAGTATTTCCACTAGTTCAAAGCAGGGGTGGGGAACCTATTTGCTATCACGGGCCGTATAAATTGTGGATTATCGCTGGAGGGCCGCATATAACAATTGATTTTATCCTGAAAATCTACCTTTATATAGTTATGAAGGACAGAGGCTTCTTATGACATAATATCAAGCACCTCCTTGTCTTGGAGATTCGTTCTGACTCGATTTTGTAATCTGAACTAGGCAACGAAAATTCTGAATCGGGCCATATCAAATGTTCACACGGGCCGCATTTGGCCCGTGGGTCAGGTTCCCCACCCTTGGTTTAAAGCAGTGGTTCTCAAAGTAGTCGATATCGACCCCCAGGGGTCAATTGGACGATCCAAGGGGTCGATAAATAGTCACGGGGTCGAATGGGGGTCACTGAATGGCCAGGACGTCAGTGAATAACAGCTGGGGTCTACTGGAGCAATGAAGCCTCCGATTCAAAATTATTATTAATCGGGCAAAGAACGCAAACGGCGTTTTTCAACACATCGTACAAACACTAATCAAATCTCAGCTGCAGTAGTTTAGAAGTACATTCGATTCGAATAGTTTTATATCAAAACATCCATTATGATGACATGATGAAAACTGTTCCGTTTGTTACGTCACAAACAATATTGTAGTGCATTGATTTTATCCTGAAGTGTACGTGTCGCAGTTTGGCAGTTGTTCGACTGGTAGTACAGCAGTTGGCTACGTACGCAGTAGGAAGGAGAACAATTCCTTGTATTGTTGGGCTAGGCCACGGGGTCTACAGAAAGTTATATACTGTAATTGGTGGTCAACGTGCAGAAAAGTTTGAGAACCACTGGTTTAAAGTATAGGCTAGGTATTGCTATACTTTTTTATTGTCGGACACTGGTCAATGCCAATTGCAGCGCACGCGAAGACCCATACGAAAAGACTGCCGATGACATCATTTTACCTAGCTCTGATAAAATTGTCCTGTCGGGTTAATCGAAATATTGGGATCATTTTTATTCATAAAAATTAGCAAGCATTTTATTTTTCCAAAACTAAGTTATGAATAATATGAATACGTGTTGGTGCTGCAGTGGAAAATTTGCTGGCGATAGCATGAAGAAACGGTTAAAAACTGTGATCCTTTCTCAGAAGCTAAGTTCTCTGATTTCATGTGACTTCTTCACTTCTCTGTCATTTGAAGCTGCGAAGTCATTAATTTTGACCCCAGTAGCTTCAGACTGTATACGCTGCTGGTTACGATGCAATAACGTTTGCTTTGCCAGCGGTGGTGAACGAGCCAGCGAATCAAGGATATTGCAGAGCAAGCTACACATCATATCAAACCTAATGCTGCTGTTACCGTTTTACAGTAGTGAAGTTTTCAAAATACTTGAAAACCCGGTGAAGTTCACGCAGGTACAAAAGGATGCCATTTTGGTACAATATCCAAGCAGATGTGTGTTAGCGTATAGCTTTAAGTCGAAACGTGTTAACGTGACAGATTCTAATTAAAAATAAATCAAAGAGATTGTTAGAAATCAATGAAATCCAAAAACCATTTAAAATCAACGTGAAATGCGTGGTGTTGCGTGCGGTTGATTTATATCGGCAACGATGTAGGGTGGGGTCTATAAATTCTCCTGGAGCCGCCGATCGTTGAGTAGAACAAAACGCAGTTTCACCTTTTGTGCAAGTCAAAGGCAACAAATTTAACTGATATTGATAAAATGATATTACCTACCGACATCACTGATTAAAGATGAGAAATCAATCAACTTTGATTGCTCTTCTTTGATGTACCCGATTTCTTCAAATGATACATCTAATATCACGAGATTTTCTCTCACGTAATGTTCATACGAAAATTGTGGAAAGCTCTATAAAACAAATGTAAATATTTTTGATATCGTAGCAAAATTTTCATGAATACAAAATAAAAATATCCTAAGATTCTAACTTTCGTTTTTACGGAAAATGATTATCAGATCTAGGAAAACCTTTACAAAACCGTCATGCGCAAACCGTGCACCTAATATTTTGAAGCTGTCGTGTCGATCGTCGTGTCGATCGTCGTGTCGATCGTCGTGTCGATCGTCATGTCGTCGTGACGCATGAGATTTTGCAGAATATCACTGGGCATGTTTTCTTTGTACAAACAACCCTGAATGTCACTTTGGCGTCCGGCTGCTTTTGAGGATTTTCGAAAAAAACGCGCAAACCCACGTGACTTTGCGCGGGGTTTACTCCGCTCCTGTACGGGTTACGGACCTGGTCGAAACGTCAAACGACGCGGCAAGTCTTCTAGAATCTAGTCTGCACTCGAAAAAATTTTTTTTGCCAGGGGGGTGCGTTTTTTTGTGAGTGACGTTATATGTGAAGGACTTTTAGACCACCTTGGCCCACTTTGCCTGGCCCTGGGCGCCAACCTTTAGATGGTAGTATTTCGCTGAAGATTTTACTGGAAACTAGGCTACAATCCGAGTCTTTTGATACTTTGGATGACCTGCTGGGGTTTCGGGTTCAAAAGTTG
>JGI24021J15306_10008969_pt1 | contig 12343 bp, 11 predicted proteins | sample Ectturendosymbi1_FD_15306 | JGI IMG/M metagenome (IMG submission 15306)
CCATCTGTAACGCAACGACTGAATTCCACTTTCCATCGTACGAGGAGCAACTGGCGGATGTGCGCAAGCATGTTCGAAATGCCGAGTGCAGTAAAACACGGCGAAGCAGCAGCCACTCGTCGGGTGTTGTGTCGAGGTACTTGGTGCAAATTAACGTCCTGCGTGGTTGAATGTGATAAATGGAGCAAAGGGTTCACCGGAACAAGGCCGGTCAGCAGTCACGTTTTGAACAAACGTTTGTTGATATCTGTCTGACGTTACTTGGGGAAAGTGGAGGCGGTGTATATATAAAAATTCGTTGACGATATTTTGCAGTGTGATTTCTACCTTCATTTATTAACTTATAAATGTCGTCTTGGCTGCAATTACTGGCAAGAGTGAGTTTGAAGACAGGATCTTAGGTTTCGAATTGTTACAAAGAACATTTCAATTCTTGCATCGATATGAAAAACAAAAGCTGGTAAGTTTATCTGTGACCCTGCCATTGGCCTCCGAAAAGTGAGATGTGAAGGTTGCATTCATTGGCGTAATCTTGAGAAATGTAAAACATATCCTTAAATTTTCCATGTGCATTTGTTTGCCCATTTCCAGTTCGCTGCAGGTAAGCTTAACTAGAGCCAAGTACACCTTGCCGACGTTCGTTGGTTCATTTGCGGCGTGCTGTACAAAACACTTGTGTGATAAATAGTTTGTTTCTTTAGCGGAAGTGACGTAGCGGATATGGAATAAGAGCGCCTTGCGGAGGGAGATTTCTTCATCACCAAACATTCCAACCTCTCTCAGGTTCACGTTGTTTTCCACTTGGCAGCAGACGAAAGTCAGCTCCAAACGAAGGCTTCTCTTGCGAATGTCACGTCAAGGCATCCTGTTATAGTCGGCCTGCGCCATATACTTAAGGTGAAGGACCATCACGTTTATTTTGAATTGCGGGTGCCTTAGCCTAGACTTTCGTGAACTGCATAACCACATTATCGAAAGACAATATGATGAATATCGTGGCATGGCAAAGTGAAAAGCGAACGCCTGCAAGTGTTGAAGAGAGTGCGCGTTCGGACACATCTTCTCCATTCAATTTACGCGTTCCAATAGTACCTGGTGCATATCTGCGCCTGATGCAGTGATCCGTGTCGCACAGACATAAGCGGCTTGTCATAGCAACAGCGCGTCTCCGTTCTGGTCCAAACATTATGTTTTGAAGTAATGTTTCTCAGTTTTTTTTGTTGTTTTTTTATGCGAATAACTCGTCGCCCCGTTTCAGGTAGCATCCAGTTACGATATACGCACATTGACCGTCCCGTTGTTTCTGACCCACGAGCTCACTGAAGAAATTACCTTCCAGTGGTGTGTGAAGAGAGCCGAGCTGGTGATGAAGTGCTTGAAAGGTAAAAGTACTTGATAAGTCATTATATTTCGAACAAAACAAAATTCGCATCACTTTGTGGCTGCTGTCGAATGACGTCGAACATGCGCTGCTCATTTCCGTTGACTATAATTTGTTTGGTGAAACTGAATTGTTTACTAGTCCTTGCATCGACTGCAGGCAGACATAGTTGTTCAAGGTCGACGCACTGCGGCTTGTGTTCGTTTTTCTGCAAAAATACTGCATTGCTCGCAACAGATTAACCGAAACATCGAGAGTTGCCAGTAGTCGGTAGATCTTCGTCACTTAATCCATCATGAAATGCAACACAAACGTGCACCAAGGAACAATATCCCATAAATGTTTGTTCGAAAAGAACAATTATTTGACATTCTCACTTTTTGTGCACGTGCTGACAAACGAGGTATAATCAAATGACTCCAAGACGAAATTTTTAATGGATTCTGGAAGGGGATTTACCCCCACACATGTAACTGTGCACCCAAAATCGAATGACACTCTGGTAAAGGTCTGTGTTCTGCATAAGCCTACAGTGTTCGAACTAAAGATTGACATCAGATGCTGCGGTGACCGATGTGGTATGTGTTGTTTGCTGCGATAATGTCGATCGTGACCACTGCGAGAAAAACCGGGGTCAGAGGCAATGTCTTTGCTTCTTTTTTTACGTTATACGTCAAGCTCTCCTATCCCAGAAAGTCTGTCATTGTTCAGCAAGTTGGCGCCAGCACGACCGTCAAAATTTAGTGTCAGTGCTCACTGCTCTTACTATTAAAGCTGGGTAAGGGGCTCCGCCAATGCTTGCCCCATTTGCAGTCAGTCCATGCATTTTGTTCGACCTGTTGTTCTGTAACAATTTTTTTGTCTCAGTTAATCGATACAAAGAACCTGGAGCGCTTACTTTTCTTCACTTTCACTCGCGTTGGCGTTACTGCGTACGCTACTTACTGTCTGATTTTGCTACCGCAGGTTTTATGATGGAAATGGCCACGTGGGACGGCGGCATTTCGCGGAACATCCAGTTTGTGATCCCCCCCGGCGTGTCGGAGGAAGCGTTTGATCGTTTACGTTCTACCCTGCCTGAGGTTTTTCGCACGACGTCCACGCGCAATCTCACACCGGCGCACAAAAGACAAACAGCGAAATAGCGAGCAACGCTGCACTTCGTCTGTAATGCAGTCGCGAACAATGCAAAGAAGCTTTGGATACCTTCAGCATAGAGCTAGAAACGATGTTGAGGCGGCAACGAAACTTGCGCACGATCAGTATCAAAAGTAGGGCGATGTTGATGAAAACAGTGATGTTCGTCAACAAGTCCCTTCTCGATTTAAGTGTTGCAAAGACCTGTATACAGTGGCAAAGCTTAAGCTGAGTTTGTATCGTCGCGTTAAGGTCTGAACCATGTGAACGTTTCAAATGCGCTTCTGCAATACCAGCTTAATTCCATGGGCGTTCCTCTGATTCCTATCAATGTGTGTGCTTAGTTGTTGTTAGCGAGTAAGCGGACTGTGCTCTTTTTGTGCTTAACATGGTGCTTTGAAAATGCACCGCTGCGCATCTTCAATCCGCACACATAATTATTCCTTGTCAAGGATACCAACGCTTCATATTTTAAGTGGAAATTCAACACGACATGACTGATTTGGTTTCTCATCAAAGTACCAAGTGCTTGCTCTCATTGTTTCCACCAACGAAGCTACGGACTTGTTGACCCGAAATGATGGACCTCCGCTTTTCAGTTTACTGTACTTTGCGTTTCATCTTTTTCTCCCTTAGTTTTCTTCCCGCCCCGTTGTATTGAAGAATTGCTAAATTCTAAAGAATGTCTGAAACATACGTCGTTTTGCTTGAGTGGAAATCGGTTCACATGACTGGCATCCTGTGCATTGCATCTGGAAACATACAGTAGGTTTTGTAGTGTCGCAAACCGTGCTTACGTTTTATGCACCTATATATGATTTACACTTGATGTGTTTCACGCCTCAAAGTTTTGAGTGGCTTACCTGCATCTTTGCTCTTCTTAGAAACCTATTGCCACCTATATCAGTGGTTCTCAACCATTCTAGGCTTGCGGTGCCCTACAGAAGCAGTAATCAATTTGTGGCACCCAGTAACATAACAATTTGCTATGAGGTCTGGTCACATTTTGAAAATGTAGTTTTAATGGATTATTAAAAAATGCATTAATTCGCGGCACCCATGACTATTAAATGGCGCCCCAGAGCTCGGCGGAACCCAGGCTGGAAACCACTGATCTATACAAACACCTCAAACTAAAAGCGTTTTACGTTTAAACATAACACTTACATGACATCAATTCTTTGGGGAATTTGTTCCGGGTCTGTGAGTACGAGTTACGATGCATTTATCAGTTTCAACTTATTCCGCTGCATGGCATAGCATGCCTTCAACCAATTTCCACCGTGCAATAAAATCATATTAAGCTTGTGCGTTGTTGACATACGAAGTGGCACAGTTTCAAAAGCGTATTTTACGATTCGCGCTTTGGTTCCGGGTGTCGCATCGGCTGTCCTTGGACATCATGAGCAGAAAAATTAGGGCAGCTGGCCGTTCTTGATTCTGCGGAAGTTGAAGTCGAAAGCGTGCATCTGCAACGCTATACAAGAGGTTTCGGTTCATGAATAGTCGCATAATATCTTTTGGGTGTAATGTTGTTCACCAGGATGTTCAGGAACGCGGAAAGCGAGGAAATGGTAGTGGGGGGCGCAACGGGGCAGGAGGTGCCTTTTCATAACAATATCATAGGTATAATTTCATGGTTTATCGATACCGAATTGAAACAAATTTATTGCAGCTATTCGCGCACCCAAAAAATTCAGAAGGGTTTTCTGTTATTATTTTTGAGGTCAACATTGTTGCTAAAGAGAAACAAATATAATTGGTAACGATTTCTTGTTTTTTCATAGGTTTCCATTGCCCTCAACTCTTACTGCCTTACCGCTGCTCTAGCGTCCCTGAAGGTGTTCATAATGCTTCGGTCGCGTAAAGTGCGCCTACTGCCTGATTGCTTGCCAGGACATTGTTCAGACTTCTTCCGAAATGACTTTTTTCTGGAAGTAGGGTATACTCTTTGCGCTCAGTAAAGCTTTACCGCTGACCTGTATTACACCTTGGTTTTCTTTGAATATCTGGCTTGTAAATTTACGGTCGTCTTGCACGATGGAGATGCTAATTTTTAACAAAAAATGACATCGTAGCAAACCGAAAGAAGGTAAATTTAACATTCCTGACTGGTACCGGGTGGTCACATCAAATTGCCAAGGCAGCCTTCTGGCTCTGGGCAAACTGCAATAGACCCGAGACTCGTGGCATATACAGAAACATGGTGAAGACAAAAAAGGAATTCAAATATTCACTGTGGCAATGCCTCAAAGTTGTTGAAATACCGTACGTAAGGCCAATGGCCTAACGGATGCACTGCAGGCTGACAAAACCAACAAGAAATTTTGGCAGAAGGTTAAGTATAAAAGCAGATCTCCATCACCACAAAGTGGTGGGTGGGGTAAATGGTAGTTCAGAAAATGTGGAAAGGCAATTTTAAATGGGATACAGCAAACCTCGGTTAATCCGGATTCAACTTGACCGGCGATTTTATCCAGTTTAGGCGAAGACCCGGATTAACCGAAGATGGTTGTTTCTATGGCCTGACGTCATTTCGGTACTGAGATATCGGTGAGAGTCGTTTAAAATTGAACACATTTGCGACACAACAGCAGATTTTCCCAGGAGCAAAACGAATTTATTGATGTATTTACAATGGTACATCAGATTAGTAATCGCCATATCCAGGGAGGTATGAACTATATTAAGTTAATAATTTTAAATTACTTGACTGCGAAAAAATCGGGGTTTTTGGACTGATGCATAGACTTTTTACTCTATGTGGAAGGTAATGTCCTCCAAACATCTTACCGAGTACAACACGCTCAGGGGTAATGCTCTACACTTCACACGCAAACTCAACACTCAATACACTGAAACCCTGGTGCGGCGGCGTTCCTTCAGCGATATGTTCAACGTGATAAGCTATGCCCATGTGTGACGCAATAAACGTCTCTACGATTAGTCCAATGTTGCGTGCAGTTGCTGCCACTGTTGTAATAATCCTAAATCAGTGGTGTACAACCTTTTGCTATTGCCGGCCGCATTACTTTTATTTATATGAAGTACGGCCGTCAATGAGTTCGAGTTACATTTATGAGATACGTTTAATTAAAGAATAGGTTTTATCCGGTGTATGTCATTTACTTGTGCCTAAAAGTATAATAAAATGTCAAATATTTTAACGAATTTATTAAAAGAAACATCACCATCCAGATTGTTATGCATCGTGTTGACTGATTTTCTTGCCTTGCGTTATCTTATATTTTAAATTACATGTGGACGGCCCCAAATTTCATTATCGAAGGGCGCACGCGGTCGTACGGCCGCAGGTTGTGCACCGCTGACCTAAATGTTCGTTGTTGATCGTGAGCACGCATGTGTTGCGTCCGAAAGCTGCCGAATCTTTCCTAGAGACCAGTCAGTGCACTCACTTCACTGAAAAGTCCGGATTACGAGATGTGAAAGAGCAGATTTTATCCGGTATTGGCGAAGATCCGGATTAAAAAATCCGGATAAACCGAAGATTTTTATAAAGAAAAACGAAAGAAATCANTCGTACCACCAGTTTTATCCGGTTTTGGTGAAGATCCGGATTAACCGAGGATTACTGTGTCAAGGTCTGTTAGTGAGTCCGCAGAACTTGTGGAACATAGCTTAAACTGCAAGGAAATCTATCTGGGCCCTGAAATGGCCGTGTGTTCTGTTCTTTCACTGACATCACTTCTTCAAAAGCTGCCCTTGAACAAACCACCAGGGCCTGATTTTATTTCTGAAGAACACTTGCTGTATGCAGATGAATCTTTATTTTTTTCTCAGTGTTCTATTTAATTTGTATTGGTCACGTTTTTACACCCAGATCATGCTTAAACACAACGATAGTTCTCATATGCAAAAACAAGAATGGGAATATGCAGAACCGTCGCCAATAAGTCTTCAACAGAGGGGCTTTACGTTTGTGCGGTGGGGCTTAAATGGCTTAGGTGGGCTTCAACGCAAAAACTCTATTTATAATGTTTCATATTTCAATTTGGGGGGTTGGAGCATTGTTTCGGTGGCCAAGCCCACCAAAGCCCCCCAGTGGAGACGGGACTGGGAATATGACTGATACATCAAACTACAGACCTGTTGCAGATGCCACATTGGTGTCAAAACAACTTGAACATTTCATCTTGTCTAGCATTTCTCCTTAGAATCACAATCAATTTGGTTTTAAGGCTGGACATGGTACTGACCAACGCACATTTTTGTTGAAGCAAACTGCTTCATACTTCGTAACCCGTGGTTCAATCATCAGTGCATGCTGTTTTTTGGATGCCTCGAAAGCATTCGACCGAGTATTACACATTAAATAATTTGAGAAATTAATTCAGTGGAATGTGACAATGTGTTTTGTGCGGCCACTGAAACATTAGTACAATGAACAAACGTTGGAAGTGGAGCAAGCATTTGTCTGAACCGTTTCATAAGGGGGAGTATTGAGTCCATACTTGTTTGCTGCATTATTTGGATGAGTTATCTATTGAACTAAACAAGATTAAAGCTGGGTGTTATATTGGTGAAGTCCTATTGAACCACTTGGTGTTGGCTGATGATATTGGTGTGTTTTGTCCAACTGTAGGCCAGACATGAACGAATTTAGGTTTTTCAAATCCAAGTCCAATCCAACAATTTCATTTCAAAATCCAAATCTGATAAACTGACGGTTCCAAATCCTGTTTAAATCCAAAATTTTATCAGTTGCATTTTGCCCATGACAAAATAACCCCGCAGCACAGCATTTGCGTCATGAGGCAAAATAGACACGTCCAATAAATACCTTGAAAACAAACTCAAGTTGACTTATGCTCTATTTTTGGCTCAGAACACCATAATAGTGGACAGTTTAAAGTCTTCAAGGTAAGCACTATTAGCATCAAATTTAATGAAAAGCTCAGTTATAAAGTAAAGTGTAAGATATGAAATCAGACAAACAAATTACCAGGCACAGTGCAAGCGAATCAAAAGCACTTGGCTACACATTTATAAAACACTGTACTACAACGATTATAGGAAAAGAAAAGGGACGGAATCAATGAAAGTCACCAATTCCTTTAACTTTGATGACAATTTCTTTAACTCCTTTAACTAACAGAGTAGGCTTCGAGGCTTGTACCTTGCATCACTGGATAATTTGTATGCTAATGTTCCAAAAATTCAAACACGATGTTGGGATGTACAATTTCCACGAATGTGAGAAACTCCACTCAAGCAAACTTACAGAATAAATGCAGTAGGCTTAATCTACAGTTCCGAAACAGAAGTGACAGTTGCAAAGAAATTCCAAACAAGATGATCAAATCCAAATCCGGTTAAGCAGAATTTACCACATCCAATAAATCCAAAGCCATGTCATATCTGGTGTAGGCTACGTGGATGGCAAATGCTATACTAAATGTGTGTTAGGCTTATGCAGAATCGCATATTTTCAACTGCAGCAAAACTGTTAGTTAGTACGACGTTTAAGACTAAGAGCAAAAAAGCACTGTTATCCCGTTGCAGACACTGGATGGACAAAGTGTAAAATCCGTAACCCAATACAAATATTTGGGGATTGTGCTAGATACTGAGCTTTCAGATAAAAAAGACATGCAGAGATAACTTCGATATCAATATTGCTCAGGAAACAAGCTACAAGATTATTTTTCCCGATGTTTGTACACAGTGAAAAATTTGCTTTGTCGTTCCTTTTCCACACCTAGGCGCGCAGCCGGGAAAGAAGCAATGGGCAGGGACGGATTTAGGGAGCGAGAGGCCCTAGGCCATCTCAGTTTTTGGGGCCACACGCAGGCATGACTTATTTGGCCGTTTATCTTAAAAACGTGAAAGTATGCCCTTCTTATGTGTGGTTCCCCCTCAAAAAATCTATCTTTCGTTGTTCCGACTATGGTTCTACAATTGCCTTAGATCTTCAACAGACATCAAAGCCTTTCCTGCATTCTTCTAAAGAACAAACGACATTGTGATCTTTGCTTGGAATTTATAGTTCTTTCGCGTAGTTCAGAAGTCCTCTTCGTTGAATTTCCGTGATTTCTCCTGAAATGATGCTTTTGGCCACCACCTGAAAAAATTCACTGTTTCCCCCTAAACAGAAATCCTTCCGATCCCCATGCCCGTTTGTGTGTAGTTCAGGGCTTCACAAACTTTCTTGCACATATCCCACTATCCATCAAATATATCATTTCACGACACGTCATCTCTGCTGGTGTAATAATCCAATTGTACAAATAAGACAATGGTTTTCACTTTTCAATGGACCAAATAATTATGGACCGGACCCAAAAGTTTTTTAATGTTGGAGCCGGATCTGGAGCCAGAACCGGAGCCTCAAATTTGAGTTCTGACTCCATAACCCTGCTTCAGATTGTTGTAGTCTACGATACGAAAACTGCATTTGCTAAGATAAACTTATTTTTCGTTCGTTAACATTGGCAAAATTCTTGAGAATTTTGTCCAAGTCTAAGACTGCGAATTTCGGAATCAATGGATATAATCGCCAAAGTATTTAGGCGCTCTTGTTGGATTGATGCTCTCAAATAAGTTTTGTTTACTTTTGGCTTAAAAAAACTCCTTTCTCCATGCTACGGTCACAGGGATGGTCAACAAAATCCTGAGGGCAGTGAACAAATTAGGGAAAGAGGCTGCCTTATCAGGTCTCTACGAGGGAAAATAAACAACGCTGAAGGCCGACCAAACACCACATACTTTAAATTACCAAGTAAACTTAACCCTCAGAAGACAAGTGGCAATAACTATTGAAACAGCAACAACTATCGAACTGTATGTTGCAGCAACTATCAAAACTCGACCTGCCAAGTACGAAACGCTTAGAATTGAAACAGAAAACAGCTTCAAAACTCAAGCCTTCTATGCATTAACCAGCTGTTGTGGAAAAAACTAGACCACACATCGATTAACAATGACCACTGTTACGATTCCAGAACGAATTCCGATGAATGAGGGCGTTGAAACCGCGCAGTTGTTTGATTTTACGCTTAAAAAATACTATGGGCCCCGCGCCGGCGATACATAATTAGCAGGCGTAGCGTGGAGCCCCCTTCGGCGCGGGGCCCGATTGGAAGCAATCGGTCCAACCGGCTAAAGGCCGGCTCTGGTTGCCTCAGTCGAAAATATCGTTTAGCTGTCGATCTGATTACCTGTACGCAAACCCCTTTTATTATAGTAATAGTCACGGGCGTCCGCAGGGGGAAAAACGGGCATATGCCCCCCCTGGAAGTTGGGACTAAGAACCAAAATTTTATAGAAAACCCAATGTCAGAACAGAACCTTAAACCCGATTAAATGATTTAATTCTTGCATTGACAGTTTATTTTCCGGCATGACACTCACACTGCACAAGAGCCGGTTTGTACTATTCTGGTTTCATGCAGAGATGAGCATGCTGTTCACTCATGCCCGCTCTTTCTGCTGCAGAGGCAGGTTGTGAAACTGAAAGCGCATTGCTTTATCGTTGGTATTTATTGCGTAACAATAACATGGCAAAAATTGTTCTAAGGTTCACTTCAATTTAATGGTAGAAGGCGTTTTGCCGCAAGTTGGAAAAATCCATTGTTTGTGTGAGACTGTGAGTGAACAATGTGCCTGAACTGAGTGAATAGCTTTAATCAAACTACTCTTATGTAGGCTTCTTTTCACCAGTGACGTAACTATAGAGGTTTGAGCAGTGGCGTAACTACGCAAAATTGCGCCCATGGCAAAGTTTAAATGTGCGCTCTTCCTAATAATTAGACCTACCATAATTTCTTAGGCTTAAACCGGGAAAAATTCAAAACCATGAATGAAATAACCTGACGAGCGGCCGAAGGCCTGAGCTTGGCAAATTTTATACCTTAGCCATTTGCTTTAAGATTGTCTGAGAACACATATAAAGTATTGTACTTATACTACATTTTGTCTTATTGACGCAACAATAAGCTCCCAATTTTACAAATGGCCATTGAACGGAATTATTTCATAACAATGCATCATCAGGCTGGAGGTCATTTCGAAAATTTCACTGAAGTGAAATTCCGGGACATTTTGCTAACCGAGACAGACGTTTAAACCGGGACAATCCTGGCCAAACCGGGACGTATGGTAGGTCTACCAATAATCTAAATATTAGATATAGAGAAGTTTTGCGAAAGATAAACCATGAAGAAAATAGAATATTTCAAAACAAAATATTTGTGTTTCTTTTTGTTTAAAACTTTTCAGCAAATAAAATATCAATTACCCGTAAGTACCATAACAAACTTCTACGAAGATTATTAAAATAATAACGTTATCTTAATTGGTACATGGTGTTGGCTGACAGATTGGTATATTTTACAAAATAATCAAACGACAAATTTCTTTTAAAATTAAACATTTAATTTGACTTGTAAAATAAATTATTCAATGCAAGTCAGGTATTACTTGTGTTCGAAAGACACAAGTCCATCGAAACCACAGGTGTCGGAGCAGGCAAATTTTTGGGGGTGTGAAGGATTTTTGCCCAAATTTCCCCAAACTTGCATGAAAAGTTTTTGCGAGTTTTGCCTACAAATTGTCTCCCACAAAGATCAAGACCTTTTTGTGGTGTGATTTCAAAAAAAAGGTCTTCACGTGTTTTTGGGGCCTTTTTTTTGAAGAAACAACGTTGGGTCCCATTTTTGCCCGGATTTTCAAGGATTTTGCCAAGATTTTCAGAGATTTTTGACAAATCAAAACTTTTGGGGGTGCGCTTGCACACCCGTCACCTACACCACTGATCGAAATATCAAGAGATCCAGCCTCTTCTTGTTTAGCTTTGATAACACAACATGCCAGTTAAAACAACACCGTGCCTCTATCGAAGCAAATTCGTCTATGATTGCACAAAAGACAGCTTTCTCTGTTTCGCCCTTTCTATAGTCATCAAAGCTAGATCACACAATCTGCCCTGACTTATTGTCAGTCATTGAGGCTCGGAGGTATGAAAGGATCAGTTTCAGTTTACTGAAAGCTCGCTCCCAGCTTGAAATTTTCAGTTTACAGAAAGCTCGCTCCCGCAATAAAATATCATTATTATTATTATAAATTCAGATACTGCCATCGGCAGCGTTGTTTGCAGGGTAATTCGCAGACTTGTAAAGACGTTTTCAACACCACATTAAACTATGAATCCAGTGGCGTAGCAAGCCCAAAATTTTGGGGGGCGCCAATTTTTTTTGTATTAGGCGAGTAACAATATTATGTTTGAGATAGGGCGTCTCAAGCACAAGGACAAAATGATTACACATTCTAAAAATTGGGAGGGGGCTGCACCTATATGAATGCCAGGAGGTTTTCATGACGCGATAATTTTAAGTTGTATGACTTGAAACCAGCATTTTGCGCAATCTAGAATCTTGTATAATTGCTTGCCATCTACATTTGAAGAGTACACAGCTTCTAAATTGTCACACACAGATTTTAATTTGTCAGAGTCAGGACTGTAACAAAGGCCTTGACTTGAACATCCAACAGAAAGCCAAATTTGGACAGAAAAAGCTAGCTCTAAGCAAGACGGACAAATCTCCTTCATGAGTTAACATTTTTTACTCAACTGGTACGGTAGCAAAACTAACTGCTGATCTTTCGAGGGCCAACTAAAGTTCTCTACTTAGTCTGTGGACTGGCGCATCGTCTTTAGGCTATTATCGGGCATTAGTGGCCATTGAAGAAGTTTCATTTTATGATAAAAAATACGTTCTGCTTGCACCATACTTTTGCATATCTACACCGAACAGCGACACATGGCAATTTCTGTCATACCTCCAGTTGTTCGTTGCTCTTACCACA
>JGI24021J15306_10008973_pt1 | contig 12339 bp, 10 predicted proteins | sample Ectturendosymbi1_FD_15306 | JGI IMG/M metagenome (IMG submission 15306)
TGTTAGGTGTCCGGTATGGTCCTGTAGGGACCGGATTATCTCTGATTCTAGGGACCCTATGATAATTTTCGCTGATTCTAGGGACCCGATTTTCAATTTTAATGACCCGAATCGGATCCATAATACACCTTAAAAAAACCTGGCGTAATGCCAAGTACCACCGTAGGGCACTGCAATTTTTGATGGCAAGTTTAAAAAATCAATTGTTAGTTTTAACGAACGTATACGAGTAAAACGGCGTTGCCTGCTGACAAGCAATCATTTGCCGTGTTTGTGGAGTTGGTATTTGTTCTCCTAAATTTCCAGAATTCAGTGAAGGCAAACGTTTGACAAACAGGAATATCACAGCTTTTCTTGAANTGCTTTTTTGAGAGGTCTCCAAGCCCTGTATTTTTGAATTTTGGAATTGCCGGCAAAAATCCTGTTTTTATTTTATTGTAATTGTGAGAAGATTAAGATGATGTGGATCAGCCGAAACATTTTTCAATCAATTTAGACTTAAACATACGAAGATGATCCAACGAATTAGGAAACCTAGAATATTACACACTGCCAGTTGACTGACGTAGTTCGATAAAGAGTTTCTTCGTGAAACCTTTTTCCGCGTTGCGTTTTTTTGTGTTTCTAAAATTCTTCTGTTCTTTAATTTCTTTAAAGTTAAAAATCAAAATAGTGACTGTCTGGAGATAAAGTGATTCAAACTTTTAAGACCTTGCCACAGGCAAATACATTTGGAAAGGGGTTATGTACTTGGAAACGCAAAGAAGTTTTTGTTTTATGAGTCATCTTTGCTAGAAAACAGGTTGAACTTCCATATTTGAGCACTTATATTCTTGAACAGATGTCTTTTAACGTTTTCACGATTTTTTTCACTACAGACGTTTTCGGAACAAGTGTTTGTCACGTCTTTTATCATGCACCAACCTTTTTTCAGAGTCGTTACCTACGCAACGGGTGCACAAGGGCGTCGCTGCCAAACGGGGGATGCGACTACTTTTGCTTTCCTGCACCATCAAGCAAGTAGTTATCAATCTTTAAGCGGTTTTATCAAAAACGGTATCGATATATCGGCACACGTTTCGTTTAAACGTAGCTTCACCCTCCTTAAAAAGAGGTCAATGTGAAGTTGCATTTCTGCAATATGCGAATGACAACCGAGGTTCAATCTGCAACCGGGTTGGAACTTGCTTTATTTCATCTGACCCTTGATTGTTTTCGCGAAGATCAACGAACGTGCGGCTGTCCTGACGGCTACATTACCGACGAAACTGATGCATGCGTTCCAGATTCCAACGCTACTCCAGAGCCCCCTTGCAGCGTGTTTCAGGTGCTGTCAAAAAAATGATAAAAATTATTTTAATCTAACTAAAAGAGTTTCAATATAATGAGCAGTAAATTCGTCAACGAATCGAAAGATTACAAACTTATTGATTTTTCGCCAACACGCGCTATAGGCACTTATCAAAAATGGTACACAGAAAATGCTATTGGATTTTCGATTAGTTGTTCTTTGTTTTGACCGATCAGAGATCTTATGAACTTTCCTCTGTTGTTAAACCCAAAAGGAGGCTAATCTTTTCACAACGCAAAATAACGAGGCATACATAGCGATCTTGCTTTGCATGAGGTTACAATTGCTTTTGTGCTTCTGGGCAGCATCAGCGTTGGAATGCCAGGTAGTAACAGCTCTGGTTGTTTTGTCCAACAAATATAATGTATCAAGTGGTTGGTGCCGCGTTGTTGGTTGGCGCAACCCAACGTGCGGGCTGTATACCTGGGCAAACAACTTGTCTGCTACTATATGGATGCTGGTAATGCCAAACAGAGTAGTAAAATAAAAGGTGAAATGAGCAAAGTTACGCGCCATTGCAACATTTCGTTTGTCTTAACAGTTCCAATGTGGCAATGGAAGATGCATCTCGTCACTTGCTGTGTGCGATGGGGACGAAAACTGTGATGATGGATCGGACGAAGAAGATTGCGGTACTTTTTGGAAGGAAGCATACAGTTGTAGAATGTCATAAGTAACAGATCAAACTTTCACAGTCATTAGGCGTTGTGTGTGAATTACTTTTTTATTTTTCTATAATTGTGAATTCGGGCAATTAAAAGCAACGGACTTTACTCACAAATCAAATCTGATTTTCAAGACGTATCCAACACTAAAACAGAGGAACGTTTTATAAAAAAACATTGCTGATGGTCACAAAAAAGTGCGTTCTATGAAAATGATAAAGATTGGCAAAACTGTCAACCGAACTCTAATACAGTATGCCATCCACCGACACGTCGCAAGTGATCAATCTCAGCTTAACTTGTAGCTTTGTTATTTAATTATAATTGCGCCTGTGAAAGTATATATGCTGTACTTATAACATCGACACATTGACACTCTCGTAGAATCGATGTCTTTGCAATAGGGATTGAAATATACAGCATATTCACTAGAGACGTTTATGGCGAAAAACAACAATAGAAGTAGCTGACTTTGAAACCCATGGGCTACAATTATTTTGAAACCCATGGACTGTAGAACATTTTTGATTGGTGGACTTATCATTTTGCCAACCTAGGCAGGACTAAGTTCGCATGTCTTCAAAATAAGAAAACAACGCTGATAGCGACAGATTGCTCTATAGCGTGAAAGTCTGGAATTATAGCCAAATAGTGATACTGATAGGAAGATTGAAATCACGTTGAGGGTAGCTGAGCCCGAAGCGATAATTTGTTACGTAAAAATGCTACTAATGTGATTACGTTTGTTATTCTTGAAAGACAGAGTTGCTCTGCGTAATAGTGATGCTTTTGCATGAGACAATGCTCTCCATGTTACATTGATGAAACCACTGTTTATTTATAGGCCTGTGTTCAAATACTACAACGAACAAACGGAACAACGTGTTTTCAACACTGAAAATATTAAAAAGTGTTTACAGTATTTTAAAATCCACATGGGTTTATTTCATAAATCAGTGGCTTGCAGACCGCTGGACGAACACTTGTTGCGAGAACTGTTGGAAGCGTTTTGTTAGCTAATAACTATAAAAATGGTTTTTGATTGTTCATCTTGTAAGTTTCGTTAGGATCTGGAGGGTGCGCTTGGCTGAATTCGGAGATATTTTGTGGTTCCGAGACACAACAGTTGGAATGCCTGGTTTATCAGGCGTTTTACTTATATAAGCGTTTAATCATGTTTTGACAGTGAATTGGAACTCAACTATATACCTGAATATTTTTATCAGTATAAAATTTATTCCCTTGCGTTGCTGTTGATCAAGGATCAAATGAAAAGAAGTTATTTCTTGCAAAATACAGCGTAGAATTTTACAAAAGCAATCTTTGGACTTTTTACGGCTTGTTGTCAATTCTCTGCTCACGTCTGTGCAAAAAAATACAAGTATGCATAATTTTTTCAGCCACTTGCAGCCCGTACGCTTTCCAATGCGACAATGGCCGCTGTATCGGCCTCCGTTACAGATGCAATGGCGATAACGATTGTCAGGACAACAGCGACGAAACTGGATGTCCGCCGCTGAGGTTAGTGCTTGGCAGATTTCTATGTCTTTTCTCGTCTCGTCAGTACATTCCTAATTGTTTGATGGTTCGTCAATTCCCGTAAGTTGCATTCTTTGATATGTGACGAGTACAGTGGCAGTAAGTTAGCGTATATAAGGTAATTGCTTGTTTCTCTTCATGCAGCCTAATTTTTGATTACCTTACATTGCGTTTTCAATTTCAACGACGTTTCATTTCTTGTGTCAGGTCGTGCAGCGAAACTCAATTTACTTGCGACAACGGTCGATGCATTTCACCGCAGTGGGTTTGCGATTCTGACAATGACTGTCTGGACGGAAGCGACGAAGAAGATTGTAAGTGGAATCTTAAGGTTTTTAAGATGAGCACAAAGTTATTTCGAGTTAAGGACGACGAACATCTATTATGCGCATAGAACACGAACTTGCATGGCCGAAAGCGAGTCAAACCAAACCTTCTTTATAAAATAATCTTCATGGAAATTAAAAATCCTTCAAAAACTGCCATTGTTTATTTCGAAGCGTTTTGGATTGTTCTTATTTCATTTTCACTTGGAAATAAAACAACGCCAAGGCGATGTAAGCAATTCAAAACCAAAAAACTTTGTGACGCAGAAAAGTTAATGTAACCTAGGACTGCTAGTCATATCGAAATTACTGAAAGAAAAAGTAAGAATCAGCCACCAACANAAGTGCTGAAAAAAACTAAGATCGCCAGTGAGAGGCTGTGCGTAGATTATAGGAAGTGAAGGATATTGTAACAACAAAAAAAAACAAACAAATATCTCGCCATATGTGGAAAAAATGGATAGATTATGTTTTATACGTAAAGATATAGAGAAAGATTATATGTAGAAAGAATAAAGAAAGATTAGATATAGAGAAAGAATAAAGATTATATGTATGAAATAATTTTGTTTATGAGTGGCTGTTTTGCAGATTTAGTATGACTGTTTATTTAAGTTGGGAAAAATCTTTGTGAAATTCAAGCTTCATTTGAACGTTTTCATGTTGAATTGTAGGTGCTGAAACGACTTGCAGTCCTGATCAGTTCACATGTCCAAACCATCGTTGCATTACATCGTCACTAAGGTGCAACGGATATGATGACTGCAGAGATGGCTCTGACGAAAAAGACTGCCGTAAGACAGAAGTTTTTGGATGTTTTGATGCAATTATTGTTGAGCATTGAGCTATAGTTTTGATCCCGTTTTGGAATAAGCAGAACGTCTAGCGATTCGTTTTCGAAACTTTATGCTATACGAAGCTGGTGAGTGTGTTTTTGGATGTGACAGGCATCAATTTTTAATTTTCGTGTTTGGAAATTCATTGACTTGACATTTTTATCTGAGAACCAATTATTTTTCACTTTTCAAATCAACACAGTGATCTTAACTTAGCATAACCAGGTTTTTTTAAGGTCTTTTAGGGACCCGATTCGGGTCCCTAGAATTTCAAATTGGGTCCCTAGAATCAGAGAAAATTATCATCGNGTCCCTAGAATCGGAGAAAATCGGGTCCCTAGAATCAGAGAAATCGGGTCCCTACAGGTCCACACCGGGTACCTAACCTTTTCCTTAAAAAAAACCTGGCATAACTAAAGTACGTGGCACTTATAAAATAATCCGATGTGAAGTCATTTAATTTGAAGATCCGAAACATGATGGTGGTATCAAAGTGTGAAAACGAATGACTTGATCGACTAAGCTCTAACTTTAATAATTATAAAATGTTGTAGAAATTAAAATTTCTTCTTTGGTTGTCATTGTAGAAGGTATTGTATCATGCATGTGCTTTTGGCTGCTTCGTTATCTTTCAAGCAGTTCTTTGTTTCGTTTTCGCTGTGCAGATTTTAGTTGTGCTTTTTAATCAATCGAGGAAACCAGCTTCAAAATTCGCATTTTTTTGCTTGTGGTGAGTGTTTTTCCAACCGTTAAGGTTAAACGCAGGAACAGTGGAATGCCAAGAACGCGTGTGAAAAAGTGAGAGTATCAAGCTAGGACACAGAAAGCATTCTGTGAAGTCCCTGAACGGAGGCCTGGCGTTGGTTAGGAACCTCACATCCAAGAAGCATAGTTTTGCTTGAAAATTTTAAACTCCACATTGTGGTTTTGATAAACAAGAAGGAAGTGTCTTGCTTGATGAAACTGTTTTGTTTGCGTATTTGAATTAATTATCGAAGCGTTTTTGATAATTTCTTTACGGAATATTTTGTTTCAGGCTATGTCTGTAGGATTCGCGTTGGGAATTTTTGGGTGCTTCGTCATGTTGGACTGACCCTGTCAGCAGTTGTAATGCTCGAAGTGGTTGATCATTTTGCGCCCATTTTAGTGATACTGCACATTACTACTTGTTCTCGCATAGTTACTCAATTTACTCCTTAACGCTTTCAAGCTTAACCGTAGTTCATTTTTACATCTTAAACTTGGAGCTAGAAAAACACCCTACTAGCAAATTACTGTGGATTTTGGAAGTACGTAATATGCTGCCATAAATTCGTGGGCAGTTCCTGTGGATAGAAAATCAAACTAGTTTTGTTCACTCCATAAAAAGCAGTTTTACCCCAAAAAAACAACTGGTGTTTACAAAAACCTACTCATTGCTAGAAATTCTGATTTAAATCAGGGTTGTGTTTCCGTTACCAGTCATTTAAAAATTTAAAGAAAGGTTTCAAATCATATACAATTTGCAAAACTGCTTGAAAGCAGTTGAAAAAAACACATAATAAAATAATGAACAATCACTGCGACTTTTTTATAGATCAACAATTTGTTTACATACGGTGAAACAACAGTTTTATCAATTGAGTGTAACTAAGTGTCAAGCGTGCTTTTGCACCTGCTTTTCGATTCATTTTTAATGCTGAAAAGTACATCTCAAGAATTTAAGTTAAACGTCTTAAAATTCAGCCGGTTTAAATTAGGTTTGAAAATAGGACAGTCTTGAAACTTTGCTGATTGAAATAGGTTTGACTATCCTGCAATCGCCAATAGTTTTTTCGGTTGTTGAAAACCACTTTTGAATTGCGCAGATTCACAACATTTAATTAACATACTGTCATTGGTAATGAAACGAATAAATGATGCAACCAACAAAAACCTATTTCTAAAAGCATGTGTCAGAAGTGGGATTCGAACCCACGCCTCCATTCGGAGACCAGAACACCCATGCCGTCGCATTGCGACGAAGCCTTGCAGCTTGAGTCTGGCGCCTTAGACCACTCGGCCATCCTGACTTGTTTGTGCATCCCCATTGCGTATTTGTCAATTACTTCACTCGAGTACGAATCGGCCAACCAACAATTATTATAATTACCTCATAAATCGAATTGCTGTATTATGAAAGCAGCCTACTTTCACCCTGTGCAGAAGTACAATTTTTGACTAGGCCTAATTTTGTTGTTTCAGCACCTGTGACATGCAATCCCAATTACTATTTCCGCTGCGCTGACGGGCTTCAATGTGTGAATAAGAACTACCGGTGCGACGACGCTGTGGATTGCAGGGATGGCTCAGACGAGCAAGGCTGTGGTAAATTCAAGTGACGTTGTCAGAGTAACATATATTTCGGTTTCTTGCAAATGCAATAGGTGTGATATAGCGCTGAAGCGTTTTCTGTGGTTTGCACTATTTCATTAGATCGTTTCTATCGAAGTCACGGAACTCGCGAACCTTAAACAGTGACGGCTAAGTTTATGGAGGCTTCCCATCACAACCTTTTCAGAACTCATTGTACACGGTGCCGCTCTTGGCTGCTTGCGGACAGTTTGCCCATTTTCGGTTATAGCACCTTCACACAGTTCGATGAAGCCTCGTAGTCGTAGCAAATAAGAGAACGCCCTTATGTTCACGACAGACGCATAGATTAACAGTAAACACATTTTGTCGTGAAATGCATAAATTACACATACAAGATGAAACCCATTTTTCTCGCCATGCACTTTTCCGCCACTCAATTTAACAAAGCTCGTTTTGATACACGTGATAATCAAATACGTTTTGTTCTTCCTTCTAAGTAAACTGACTGATGTTTTGCCTTCTTAGACAATATCAACCTAAATTTTACATTGCTTGGTTTGAACAGATACAAGACCACCTGGATTATGTGATAACGACGAGTTTCAATGTCAAACGAGCGGCCATTGTATTCCGTTGTCATGGCGATGCGATTCAAGGAAAGACTGTGACGACGGCTCTGATGAACCACCCAGCTGCCGTAGGTTTAATAAATCACTGTAGTTCATTTTACTGCTTCTTGTTATTGTGTTAGCCTACGTATTTTGGCCAAATCATGCAACCTGCAATTTCTGCTCACTGTTGTTGTTAAATACCAGCGGTATCTGAATGTAATGGTCGTTTCAAGATTTTTAGGCTCTTTTTTGTCTCTGTCGGGAAAGTGCTGCGAGTGTAGTTAAAGAATTGCAAATAAGTCGCATACAATTGGCCACAGTGTGAACACAATGGAGCCATCGTTTCTGTAAACGAGGCAGAAAAAGGGAGCTGCAGCTAATGCCACGTAATGCGAAATTCCAAGTTACATGGAGTATATGCTGAACGTTGATAAATTAACGCGAACACCAAACTACTTTTTCATAAAAATCTAGCAATTCTTAATTAAAGTCGTAGCGCTCTTGGATGTTGAAAAACTTTCTGTTGTCGTCAAACCGCTCAGCGAAAACTGATACCACTGCCGAGATATGGTGACTCCTAGAGCAGGTTTCGATCTACCAAGTGTTTTGTTTCTGCGGCTGTCATTGGCCTTGGTAATTTACTTATTCTGTAAAACATCAAGAAAACTTCGAACCCAATGACTGTTATTTACAAAGTGGTATTGCATGTTTTTTTCATGCGGGCTAGCGATGGCACATGGTACACGCATATGTGCGTAGAGTGACTTGAAATCTTTGCTATTTGCAGCACCGGTAACTTGTAGACCGTACCAATTCCAGTGCGATAACGATTTTTGTGTTCACTCCTCGTTCGTATGCGATGGCGACAATGACTGTGGAGACGGAAGTGACGAAAAAACATGTCGTAAGTGGCTTACCGGCTGAGATGAGAAAGTGCTTTTCTAAATTTATCCCTTCGACAAATTTTTAAATGTCTCAGATTGTGATGATTTGTTTCTTGCTGCATGTTTAACACTGTGCACGGTAACAGCGTTCGTACTTCTGGTTACGACACTGTTAATTAACCGTATTTCTTGTGAGAATCTATTTAAACAGCGCCTAAACATACAAATGTACTTGCTAGCCTTTTCTAAAGATATTTAAGCAATGTTGTAGTGAAAGTTGTTCGCAGGTTAGGTTAAGCAAGTAGAGAAACTCTTATGTGAGTTTGCAGTCGTGCAAAAAGACCGCATGATCATGAGAAGCCCTGCAAACGACATAAGGTGGTTAGGTTTCAAGAAAGTGGTAACCTGCTGATAAACACTACCTTAAACGCTTTCTTGCAGCGCCTCCTTTGCCAACTATGAGGCCACCGTTGTGCAAGCCCGACGAATGGCAGTGTCCCGGGTCTCTTTTATGCATTGACTATGACAAGCTGTGCGACGGAATGGTCAACTGCCCTGACGCCGTGGACGAAGGCGACTTTTGCGGTTTGTCAAACGTTTGGCTATTTGGTATCTGCCTAATGAAGCAAAGAATAATCTTCAAATCTTGTTGTACTATATGAACATTATTGCTAACGCCACTGATTTAACGTGACATTTCAAAACGCGGGTCGTTTTTTCCTTTTATCTACTTTTAGTTACTGATGGTAACGTAACTGTAGACACAAACTTCTAATTATACCGAAAAGATTAGTTTTACCCATTGAAATTAAAGATGTGATGTAAGAAAACAGTATCTGAAGAGAACCGTGTTTATGTGCTTTTGAAATAAAATGCACACCCTTTCTTTTGTAGACATAAACTTGTGTGGTGATCTCCAGTGCACAGATAAGTGCGTTACTTTGCCTACGGGCCCCGTGTGCTACTGCGACACAGGATACCAACTTCTTAACGACTCGGAGACCTGTGCAGGTAAAGAGAACCTTTTGACTTTCGCTGATCGGTAGACTCGTTTTACCAACGTTTTCCTTTATGTCTTCTGCATTATGCGTTGTCACGTATTACCTTAACTTAATGTATTACCACGCAATTGTACCTTTCTCACGGCAAAATTGTTTTTCTTTCTGGATGCTGTAGAGATTAGAGATTCATTGCATGCTTGGTAAAAACCGATTGCGCGGCACAACATTTTAGCCACATTTTTTCCATTTGATTCGTAAAGACATTGCTTTAGATCAGTGCTTTTTAACCTTTCTCAAACACACCTAAGTAAAATTGTCCTTTGTTGCAAGTCCCCTGATTGTAAGTGTTGTGAAAACAAATGTATTTATTGGTAAATTTATTGCTCAAACTTTCCATCATGTCGGTAGAACGCGTAAGGGCTCCCGACCCTTTGAAAAATTATTGAGAAGCGTGGCCTCCCGGGTAAGAACCATTGCAGCGATAGTCAGTTACATGTTGTGCACAGTAGGATTGGATGATCAAAGATTTGCTGGAAATGTCGTGTTTCTGCTGAAATGTTTAGTCAAGTCGTATTTGTGCGAACTATTATATGACAAGTGGATTTGCTGTTTTTGTTGGCATATGATGTTAGTTTCGATTTTTACGGAGTTTTTACTGCATCAGATATTGATGAGTGCGAGCTGCTCTACTGCAGTCAGGGATGCGACAACCTTCCAGGATCTTACGTCTGCAAATGCGACCGCGGGTATGATCTTGACTACGATGGAAGAACCTGCAAAATCACTGGTACGCTGCTTTCAGCTGTTTTCCCATGTTCGCCTGTCATGTTGAAGTTTGTTTTGGGTTCAACATAAACCCGTGCGGTGCACCTGAAAACTTGCGAACAGCGCTCACGCACCCGAGCAGAATTCCGTGCTTGCAGGACTGCTAAGTGAGTTTTTGTCCGATAGCTCAAGTTAGATTATATATCGTAATTCTCTATGAAGTCTCCACTTGTTTTGTGTGTGTTGTAAACTTTTCGATTGGATTGAGTTGATCCAGTGAGCTTTGCAAACAGATGGCGAGCGCCTCCTGATGGTCTCCAACCGTGGATTTATTTACAAGTACAATATTGACACTGGAAGTCAAACAGCGCCGATTAGCGGTGGAGTAATCATGGGCACTGACTTCGACTGGAAGACAAACAAAGTTTACTTCGCCGATACCCGGTATGGGCAACTAGTGAAGAGCAATCCCGACGGCAGCAACAGGGAAATAGTGAGTTTATTTTCTCGGAGCTTTGGTAGAATGTATTGTGTGTTTTTCCAGCAATCAATTTCATCCGCACGATGTCAGATAAAGTTTCAGTTGGATGTGTTTCTGGTTTCCTATCAAAAAATACATTAAACTCACGCTGGATCAGANTTGTAAATTGACCTCATTTTGAAGCCCAAACCCGGCCCGAGCCCGACATTTACTTTTGAAGCCCGATTTAGCCCGAAAGACAAATTTACCGAGTGAGTCAAGATATGCGCAACTGCGGGGTATCAAAAAACGTAGTGTGCGGGTGTAGCTGCAGGTACATGATTTTATCACACCCAAAATAGCAATCATCTTGACCAAAACGTTAACTTAAACAAGTACAAACTCACCTTGTTAGTCAATGCTAATACTGCTGAATGTAATGTTTCTCAAAATTAAAACAAACTATCACGAAACTATCCACAATGGCGCTATAGGTATAAAAGGAACTATTTAGGATAGTCCTATAGGCATGAAAAGCCGGATTGTAGGTCATCGTTTATTAACACAAGCGAAGAATCGCGTAAGTGATTGATCATTTCTACGCAATGCCATTGCGTGCTAATTTCCTCACCGCTGTCGCCTTCTGAAAAAGTGTGCGACACCAATCCAAGCAGAGAACAATAGATAGGAGCTGTGTTTGCAAATAGAATTAGCTGAAGAAAAATCACAATCACTTCACTCACGTTAGTCACTGCAGTGAGCAAAACAAATGTACATCAAGAGAGAAAAAAATTGTTACTTCGAATGGTATAACAAACTTGTGTATGCAGGCCTGAAATCGGCCCGAAACAATTTGACAAACTTGAGCCCGAACCCGGCCTGACCCAAAAAGCCCGGCGCGTCTTACAACTCTGCACTGGATTGCATGAAGTACCTGTTTGCAAGTCGTACATTACATCGCGCCATTGTGGGAATTGTACATTTGTAAAATGCACTTTGCTCTTTTCCACTCAACACTTTTATGCATGAGAAGCTGGTGGATGTTGACTAAAATTGAAAAACATCAATTTTTCATTATTGTGATAGCAATGCACTTCTTTATCAATGCGTTTTTTCAATTTCAGGAAGTGAAACACTGTATTCTTCTCAAATTCGTAGGTTTTTAATAGCGGCACTGCTATCACCGAGAACGTCGCTGTAGACTGGGTTGCCCGCAACCTGTACTGGTGTGATTATGAGCTGGGAACAGTTGAAGCTTCACGACTGGACGGAACGCACCGCGTAATTCTGCATTCAATCAATGTAACCAACCCAAGAGGACTTGCTCTCGACCCAAGAGACGGGTAAAATACTAATTTGCAAAAAGCGATTCGGGCTATTCGTCGAAACTAAAGCAAAACCTGACTGAAAATGCAATCTCTTGTATTCCAGTTGCGAATCACTTATTGCGCCCATTGCTTGGTTTATGTAGACATCACGTGATGTTTTGGACCGACTGGGGTCAAAATCCTCGAATCGAGAGGTCCGACATGGATGGGCAATTGCGTCAAGCTATTATCACTGATCA
>JGI24021J15306_10008974_pt1 | contig 12339 bp, 4 predicted proteins | sample Ectturendosymbi1_FD_15306 | JGI IMG/M metagenome (IMG submission 15306)
CCCCTAGACATGGCTGGGGCCCCCCCGGCCGGGGGGTGCGGGGGGCGGTTCCCACGGCCCTGATTGTGACACACTGTAACGCGTTACTGCTCAAAAGCGTCTCGCTGATTTTATCCCGCATGTCGCTTGTGCTAATAAATTTTGCGCGTGCCACTGATGATGTGCCTTGCCGCGCCCGTATTCTGTTCACTCAAGATATTTGACTCGGTCGTGCCTGTGGAGATGGTGGCTACGCAGGCGGTGCTTGTGACTTAGTGAGTGTGATGATACTTATCAGCGCTTCTTTGGTTTCAGTGCAGCAAAGTTTTCAGAAGATTAAAGTTTACGAAAAGCTATGCTCTGGTAGTATCACTGCAAGTGTTTACACGGAAAAATGTATTTGAGGACGGCGAGTAGCAGTGTTTACACGCAAAAATAGGATTTGACAACAGTGAGAACCAGTGTTTACACGCAAAAATATTATTTGAGGACAGTGAGAAGCAGTGTTTACACGCAAAAATATTATCTGAAGGCAGTGCGAAGCAGTGTTTACACGCAAAAATACGATTTGAGGACAGTGAGAAGCAGTGTTTACACGCAAAAATATGATCTGAAGACGGTGAGAAGCAGTGCTGTGGAGTTAACCTGTCACCGCACAGCGACGTTAGTGGCAACACTACAAGGATCACTAATAGTCAATAGCCAAGATCCCTCTTAAGAAAATTTTGCACTGAGCACGTGTTTGTTTTTATTGAGCATCAATATTTCAAGGCTGAGTTAGCAGAGTTCTAAATGAATTACAACTTTTGAGTTGTTAGAAAATGTATGACGGCTTGTCAAAATACGAAGGAAGTTTAGATTCACTTTTTCGTGTTTTCTAATATTTTGCAAGCGCGTCAAAATGAGGTTTCACTGCAAAAGTTGTCTGGTGATACTGCCCACTGTATCCCATCTGATAACTTGTCGAGGTGACTTAGTCTTGCTGTTAAGCGCATACGATCGTAGAAATCGTTACGAGAGGATGATAACTTTCAGAAATAGGGCGAGACTTAAGTTCCAAGTCACCTTGGCGCTCCCGTAAGAGCAGCCGGGTTTTACAGCACGTGTTTTCTAATAGGAGGACAGAAATTGAGTAGATGCAGGTGAAATCTAAAAAGGAGGGGCCGACCAACATTTCACGTGTTTCAGCTTAGTTCACCATGAAGAATGTTTTTGAGCAAACGACATTCGTTTACTTTAGACTGCATGTGTGACTCAAGCTCAAGCGGATTGTTTTCAGAACTGATCACAAAGCGACAGCTGGTGCGTTGTAAAGTGAACTCAATCCTGTCCTTGCCCTTCCACGCCACGCGGCAAATACTGCGGAAGCATTGCAAGTGAAAACGTTTAAGTTTACGTTTATGCCTCGTGTATGCTGACCAGGTTTCACAGCTGTAAAGCAGAATATTTTCAACATACAGGCATTGCCCTTGAAAGAAACGCGAGAGCCACTGCCATTGCATTTGAATTTTTGTCGTCAGTGTGACGTCACTGTGATGTCACTCTGATGTTTGGCAAAATTTCAATGCAAAGGTACCTGTTGCCTTGTTTGTCACAAAGTACACTAAAATCCACATCATACGGTGTCTTCATTCACACTTTCTAGCGCAGGGTTTCTCAACCTGGGGATCACGCACTCCTATGGGTACGTTTGCCCATCTAACGGGGTACATCTAAGGTTAGTAATAGAAGGGGAAAATATATTTATGCTGCTTTTCCTGGTTCCGGGCTAAATTCTTTTCTCAAGAGAGAAGTTGTTGGATTTGGCGCAGCGAGAACACATCTTTAACGGATTTGTTTCTGTGATAAACCACACTGCGATTCAGGATTAAGTCACTCTGCACGTGTTTTGATAAAAAAACAGGCAACCACTCTGGCAACGATCTTCGTGGTAACATTCAAAAACAGCGTCTGAGAAATTATTTGATTCCCACCATGGGGTAACTCTGCTATTATTGCTTCTATCAGGAGATGAAAAGCGCCACCTGGTGTTGACTTGCGGGTGTTTCGTATTGACGGAAAAGCGTAACATTTGCTCAAAAAAGCTATGACTTGTTTCAAAGTGGGGCTTTCTTTGAATAAAACATTGGTTTCTACTCAGTTGATATGGATTTTTTAGTGTTGTTGTCGTCCATAACTGAAGCCCACGTCAAGCAGCTTTCACAGACAACCGCGATTTCGTTGTTGACCAAATACTCACATTGACAAAATAGATCTTTCCTTCAATTCCTGCTGCAAAACGTACGCTTCGTTGCTGGTACGCAGATTCAAACGTTGTGAAGTAGCTTTTCTTGTCTGATACCGTGATCTACAACATATTGTTTGTTGTGTAGGCTTTTCTAAAATTTGCTTTCAATACTCTGCAAACTTGCTTAACCTGAAACGTTTTCAAAAAGATTCATCAAATATAGTCAAAAGCATGACTCAAGTATTCTGTGAATACGAGTATTCAAGCGAAACTGACAAACCTCAAAGTTTGACATTGGCGATGGCTGTTGCCACGTTTGAAGATAATGATGTTATTGCAATATTATGAACAAAACCTGACATTTAGTTGTTGCTGAAAATAAATGCATCTTCAAAATGCACAATTGTTTTCTTTTTGTTAATTTCACATCCTTTGATAAGTTAAACAATTTAGATTGTATGTACCAACTAGGTTTAATTTCGTTACCTTCATTCTGATCTTATGGCCAGTTTCTCTCGCGAACTTCGTCAAGGTATCCAGCCACGTGACCTGCACCGCACTTGGATTGCATTGCTCAGCCGTGATGGAAACGATGACTACAAAGGCGAAGTCAAATTAATGTTGTGATGGATCTTGCTTTTCCAGGTGCAAAAGAAGGAACAACTGACAGATTCATAAATTGAAATTCCGATTGATTAAGGTTTTAGTCTGGTCCAGAAACGTTCCTTTGTTTCAAAGTTTTGAATGGAGTGAATGCAGATGTCATTATCACTGACACTTCGCACCCATAAGGCACAATGCGTATTCAATGTGGAAAGCAGGTAGACATAAAAAAGACATAAATTTCTGCACTAGACTGAGAATGCGGGGTGTTGCGTTCACCACTTTTTTGTAAGATCCCGTACAAGTTGACGCCTATATATCTACAAGTAATTTATATAATTTTGTAAAACAAATCAGCAGTGAAGTTTCTCCACTGACGTCACTGTGACAAGGTAAATTTTCGTTTTGGCAAAACATTCCCTGGATGCTCTTTGCCGGTTTCTGCTGCATGAGGAGAGAACAAATCATTGGATTTGATGCCTTGTGTATTGGTTGCCACAAAAGCAACTTCGGTCCTATGCAATGTAACAGTTTGTTCAATATTTTAGATATTTTACTGCATTTGAACAAGTAAGCTTTAGGTCGGGAGCTGGCAGCGGGGATGCGGTCTGTGTTTGTGCTGGAGGCGCAGGTTTGGTTTTGCTGGTGCAAGACCAGGTCGGCAAAAAATTTCAACCACCACTGCTGGTATCATAACAGTTGAAATATGTAAGTGGGGCGGCAATAGTTTTTCTCTTGTTAAAGTGACCGGTGGGTATTGGGCAGGTGCAAACACATTAAATGCTGGTTTTCAACACGCAACTCACGTTTGACTTGACATGCATATGGTGCCAGCTCCCCGGAACAATTTGCGTTGTTCAGTTTTGATCCATCGACATAATCAAGGAACTTCTGCTTGCAGGTAAGCAAGTTGGAAGTGTCGAATCCAGCCGTTGTTCCATCGCTCCAACTCCAGCGTTTCTTTGCTGGTTCGAAACGAGCGCCTATGATGATCTGCTGAACTGCGGAATAAACACACGGAGTTGACAATACTTGCCTTGCATTTGAACGTTGTCAATAGTATCAATTAAATACAAAACGTATGAAAGTTGTGATTGTTGCTGCTCGATATTTGATGTGATGATAAGACGAGAAGTTTAACAAAATTGATGTTCTAAAGTGTTTAATATTCACACTGTTTTGAATACTTCTGCAGCATTCGTGGCAGGAATATGACCTGTGAAGTCTTTAAGGCTTTAGTTCGTAAAGCATGTACGTCGTCATCCGTCTAATGTAACAAGAAACTTGAACAAAATTCAACCTGGTAAATAGATTTTTCCATCGTAAGTTTTGTATGTCCCAAAACCTCTGTTTGTAGAAAGTAACCTGCTCGACCAGGATGGAGAAGGATTCTGGTTATCGGTATAAATGTAGACTGTCTGTGAACCAGCAAAGCTATTTCTGCCTCCATAGAGTTTCATGTCTTCAATCCAACCTACATTTTGTAATAACACATTTCGTAAGTGCTTTGAAGCCAGGTATTTCACTTTAGACATGGTTTTCAACCTAATGGTTGTTATTGCAAAATGAAGAACATACGGAAAAGCTTTCAAAAGTGCTGCTTAGTCTAATGAATTTGCAAAGCAGTTTGGAAGACTTCAATAAAAACAAAACTTTATACTGGTTGTTATGATCATTTTCAAAGTGTTCTAAATCTTCTTTAGAAATCAGATCTTTTCAAGAATTCTTTTGCTTCATTAGCACCAAAAATCTTACCTGACCCACACGGTATTATCTGAACTCTCCACTTTGTTTGAGATTTCCGACAGAAATAAACCGGTAAAATGGCATGAGGGAAAATCCTAACAACAAAAACGTATTTAAATGACGAAAATGCTCATTTAAAGGAACAGTGAAAGATAGTCAAGCTTTTGTGTAATGTATTCACCGTGAATTTAAGCAAAGATGGAGGAACGTTGCTTAATATTTTTCAGCCAAATTGCTGTAATGGGCCGGTTTGCGATATTTTTTTCTTTCATAACTTTTAAAAAGCGAGTGGTAAGAATTCAGAAGATAATTGTAGTGGAACTTTTAGTATCAACCGATCGAACGATTTCCGAAAAGGTCACGAAATTCCTTGTAATTTATTTTGTGTCTACGGTTAGCTTCATGAGTCCAGTTAATACCAACGTTTCAGTTCTCATCAAAAGCAAATTGATCAATAATATTTATTAAACTTTATTTCTGCTGTCAGGCAATCGCAACAAATCCAGAACCAAATTTTAGCTGAATGTAACAAAGGACTTGTTCAGGTTTCATGTTTGGAAGTGTATGGAACTAAATAATTACTGGCACCAAAGTTTTCAAGCAAACTATAAGGCAATTTCTTAATTTGTGATGAGCTCAATATGATTCGATAACTTCAAATGCTGGAAGACGTTTTAGTTTTTTAGAAACGTTTTAGTGTTTCAGAAACGTTTTAGTTTTCTTAACGTTTTTAGCAGAAACGTTTTAGTTTTTCACAGTATAAACTTCCTCAAACAGAAAACTCCTAAACAGCGCAATCTTTTAATTACTTGTTGTATAAATCGACGTGTCCAAGAAAACCGAGTCTACTCGTGCTTCTCCATGGCTTCGTTTCATTTGAAGTGGAAGAATATTTTGTGAAACGAGGGTTTAGTTCATCATAAAAAATCCACACTCTCATTATATCTGAAAATTAGACGCATCATTCAGAAAAAAAGGGTCTGAAACGAATTCCAATTTTCGCTTTTTAATTTCCGCATGATCAAATATTTCTGCCACTTAGTCTAAAAATAGAAAATTCCATGTTTTCTTGAGAATCAGCCTTTACAGGTGAATGTATTGCAAAGTCCATATAAAAGTACCGCTGCTATTGAGAAGTAAATATATGCGACTACTGGTGTAGCTAACGCATTGTTATTCGGATTTTCATTGGTTGTAGTGACAAATAAACCGTAAATTTGTCGGTTCATGTTATAAATTTAAAAGTGCCTCTTTTGTCAAATCTTCATCTACACACTAGGTATTCGACATGGGGCCGAAAGCAAAATCATTATGTTTTTGCTAAAAGCAATATCCTTATTTTTTCCACTTCGTGTCAACATTGACCTTCTTTCTTAAAACGGCGATTCAAAGCCAATGATCTGTTAGATCTTCCACGAATTTGTGGAAGATCTTGCTCTGCTACAAAATGGAAAATGCTTCCATGGAAAACCCTCCATAAGTACGAACGTGGCTAGGGTCTACTCATGATGTACAGAGTCCATTGTTAAGAACATAGCTGGTGGCAGAATCTGTTCACTTTACCGATTAACAAAGATTTTATTGTTTATAATATTGTAAATCTGTGACAGTCACTCACCCTTTCCATCCTTTCCCTGAGCTGCAGTGACCAGTCTCTTCCTTACTCGTTCATATGCGGCTGAAACAAGAACTCCTCCAAACTCTGTGCATTTGTTTTCTGCATCATTTGCATCATACATTCCATCAGGCAACACAAGAACAGAATCTTGTGAAACCACGGTTGCCGTTTCACAGGAAGCTGAAGGCAAAAAGTCATTACAATTTCGTTGCAGCCTTGCAAACAAAGTAGACACTGCATGAGCATCCTTTAAATAATTTTGCTGCATTGAGCCTTCGCGCAGTTCGCAAGCAAAGCTTGCGGTAACTATGATTATTTTGATGATGTTTGCAAGTTTGGTCATGGCAATTTGCAACCAAAGCTTGTGGAAACGAAAATTTGCATTAAAAGTTTCAACCACATGAAGTTTACCTGGTGAAATGCAGAAACCTTGAATCTGTCTGACAGAACTTTCGCAACTTTGAGAAATTGCGTGAATCTTATGAAAAAAGCAATATTAGTGTTAGAGAAATAATCAAACACGCTTAGAAATTCCTCAGAACACTTATTACCTTCGCTGAGATTCTTTGCTCAACTCCGTGTCCATCAACAGGTATTTTCAATCGTATGAGTTTTTCATTCGATGTTTCAGTGACTTTGAATAAATGCTTTGTTGTATTCATGGGACTCGTAGCTTCGATCTGTGTTAGAAACAGGTATTTAATCAGGAAACAATCATTAGGCAAACATTATACGCTTTCACCTGCTGTATAAAGTGTAAATGACCTGATAGTGTGTCGCTTTCATGTGTTGCTGGTCGCCATCTTGAACTGTTATCTCCACAATGCAGTCATATGGTGACAAGATGTAAGCTGAAGACACTGGAAGAGGAATGTCGTAACCAGTTGTTAAATGCAGAGTTGATTCCAAAGCAACTGATGAACATCCCCAGAAAACAGCAGAAACCTTGAAGAAAGAGCAGATATTCATGTTAGCAGAGTATTGCATCTATAGTATTTGTCAAAATGCATTTTTTGTTTAGCGAACGTTTGGTGAAGGAGCATATATATATATATAAATATTCATAAATCATACACAATGCTTTCTACAAAGTTCTGTTTACTTAAAAACGCATGTAACCCCAAGTTACGTCTGTTCTGGGCTCTTCAAGAAGTTTTATTTACGAGCAAAGCTGTTTTTTATAGGCATATTTCTGATTTCAAAGAAATGTCATCCTATAATAAAACACAAAACGTACAGTTGTGTCACAACCTAATGCATCTTCATATTAAACTTTCAAAATTTCCAAAAATTTTACCTCCTCAGATTAGTAAATTACAACAATGCTAATTGAAATATTTTTGAAATATTTCGCACACTGATTTTCCCCGTGTTGCTCAAGGAACATCGTGCATGTTGCAAACTCAGCTTTGCCCATTTTGAGTCGGAACAGTTTTCCTCCTGCATCGTCCTCCGCACGGGGTCTGAATGGCGGTTGCCTCACAGACTCTTTGGTTTATTGGGCTTCTCGCCCTTGCAATCATCATGAGAACTGTCTTTACTGCATCGGTAAAACATGCGTACTCGTACTTTCGCAACACGTCTAAAAGAGATCCTTTGCATTGAGTTTATTTCACATGCAGATATGCAACAATCACTGCACCTGGCAACATGTAGTCCATAGGTTCTTAAACGTTTTGAGGCGCGTCAATTTTGGTGTTAGTCATTGATGATATTCGCGCCTCACTTGACCGCAAAATCAAACACAAAAACAGAACAACAATTTATTTGTCATCCTGCTTTTCACAAACACGTCGCTGCCATAATCGCTCCCCCCTTTGCGAACCTTGCACGGATGTACCCCGCAGCTTAAGAACCCAGGGTTTAGTCTTAAACAAATATAACCAAACGGCGTATGAGTCAGGTATAACCCGAATGGTCATACTGCAAATCCCCTTTGATACTTGAATGAAACAGCAATTAAAAGGTTTTCATACTAAAGTAGCTTCAAGATTAAAACTCTATTCCAGCTATAGATCTTGAAGTTGAGCTCATATTTATGATGACAAGACAACCTGCTTGGGTGTTGCATAATGACGTCATGGCTCCCGTTCTGTACGAAGAAAAAGCAGAAAGTGTTGAGAACATTTATCTCTAAAAGTTGAAATTCCTAACCATGAGCATCTTTTGAGTGTTACATGGAGCGTCTGTATCTATGTGTATTCTAATCTTGTTTTGAAATATGTGCGTCGGTGTTGGTTTGCCCTTTCTTCCTATACAACAAATGGGGCAAAGACAGTTGATGATAAACAATAATGATGAAAGGTAATTTGAAAAGTAGTTTTGCAGAAAATAAAGTTACGAAAAATAAGTAAGTTTATCAGAAAAATTTCAGCAAGTGCAATTTCGATAAAAAAATTGTTTGTGTAAATAATTTAGTTTTGTAGAAATGTGATAGATTTCAGTTCGTATCAAACGGTCCAATGATTACGCAAAGTTTATGTCGACACTCCGCAGATAGTCTGTGTGTTTGGTGTAGTCTTTTGTCATCAATTATTTTTTTCACGAAAAAAGCGTGATATGATGGTGATGAATCATGTGAAGTAAGGTTGAATGCATTTGAGTTACATTCTTTATCTCACTGAAATTTTGATTCGGAGCTTTTTCAAAGCTGTCTCATCTTAATCCTAAACGTTCTGTGCTGTTTATGACGTACGGGCATAAACGCCAAATTACCTTAATATCATAGCTTGTCCGTGGTTTGAGTGATGTCAAACTCGTTGACAAAACGTTGTATGGAACTGATTTTGGTTTGGAAAAGCCGACTATGTTAAGAGTAACCTGATAAAAAATAAGAACCGATTTGTCAAATGAAAATGTGTAAGGTTTTTCCAATGGTCCATGCTTACCGTTACGTTTAGCCCATTAACTGCATCAGTAAGTTGTTTCAATCTAAAATCCCATTTCACGTCAATAATTGAAGGATTGCAGGTTCTTCGAATCACAATAAGATTAAAAACATCTGCAAAAACGTATTACTAAATGTTTCTTCTGAAATGAAGCTATATAAACCTTTCTTTGATATACCTCTCAATTCACACATATATTTAGCCTTGTCCGCGTCACAATCCACGTTTGTTAAACACCAAACCTCCCCATATTTCCAAGCCTTTTGTTGACATTTATTGAAACCATCCGAAGGAAAAGGAGCGTTAGATCCATCGCTCCACAACCATCGATTGACAGTCGTGTTATATCTGGCTCCTATGAATACGTTGGTATCTGCAAAATTAATTTTTGCGCACAAAATATTTTATATTATACACAAAACCCGTGTGCAACAAGAAAAGCTAAAAATCAATAACGAACTCAGCTCCCATACCTTTTTCGAACAAAAAAACAAAAATGAAGGTTAAGTTAAATGAAAGTAAATATTTTATTTGTTTCTTTTTTGTTTTCATTTAACCTCTAAGTAAATGTAACATGCAGGATAATTGACTGAAGTTGGAACAAACAAGATAAAGGGAATAACAGCCTTTTCGCTACACTATACAGTGTTTCATAGCACCCCAAAGAAACCACTATTCTTAATGACTTTACACAGTTACTTTTGAAGATCTACCTTTTTCACTCTCTGAATGCCTGTGAATATAAATGTCTTAGCAAGTCAAACGCGCAGTTTAATATTCAAACGACCATCCTCCCGGTTGTGAAATGATTCTTACCCAGTATTATTTTCCAACTTGCATTGTTAATTGATATGCTTTGTCATTTTTGTTTATTGCTGTGTTTTGCCGTTCCGTTTTGCTGAATGGTTTGATCACATTTCTTACCACACATATAGTTGTTTATTTTCCGTTCTTGGTAACTGCCCAAGGCTTACCATTTGAAGCACCTTTATAAAGTATGTCTATATACTGTACGACCTCACGATATAAACTGTACGACCTCACGATATAAACTGTACGACCTCACGATATAAAGTGTACGACCTCACGAGCTTTTTGCAGATGCATTCCATTGCTGCCTCGAGTCATCGAAGCATTGTTAATTGCTGTGATTTGATTGATTTCGCAGCTATGATATTGTTCATCTGTGATTGGCGTCAGAAAGTTTTCAAGTTTTAGGGAAAGCAGTTATGGAGAACGACTTATTTTCAAGTTTTACGTGCTGCGGGTTAAGTTTTGATTTATTAATTTTGGTTGTTAGTTTGTTTGCTTTATCTGCTCCTTAGTCTTTCTGCGTTTCACCTGTAAGCAATGGTAGCAGTTTTATGGACTGAGGATGCCTAGTGTTACGTGAAATACGTTTCCTAGAAAAAATATTGTCGGTTGATTTGACTGGTGGAAGCTAAATGCTTGGTGTTGGTGAAAGAGGTAGTTATTGAATTTTTTGGCATTTTTATTGAAACCTGATTGTGTCTTGGCTCAGTTGCACCTGTATAGTTTTGTCGAGGATACGTGATATGGATTTACAGTTTACGTTTGTTATTCACCCTTCCAAGGTATTGCTTTCAGTGACTAGATATATTTTGATAAAAACGAAATTCAACCAAAACACAAACTTGAAATAAGAAAAAGTCGTGTCGCATGATTAGTGGCGTTTTTCGGAATAAACGTATTAGAAAGATAGTGCTGGGCATTGGAAAGACATCAATCTTCTATTCTTGAATAGAAAACCGAGAACGGCTAAACAGCTTTATCGGCCTATTCCCATTTCGCTATAATTAAATTTGAAACATTTTTTGTGTCAAGACGCAGATTTTCGATTTTCACGCGAATTTCCTGAAAATGTAGATGGCAATTATTCGACAGAAATTTTCGAAGGCATTCGGAGTTTGCATTACCACAAAAGCTCTTGTACTACAAGTACTGTACTAAAGTAGCATTTCCTTTATTACAAATATTCGTCAATTTCTTTGGTTTAAATACAGCTAAAGTGACAAATACAGCAAAGCCCAACATAGCAACTGATGCTGGAACGTGTGGAGATTCGTGTGTTGTTGCCTCGCCGCTTTAATTTGTTTATTCGCGGAACGTTGATTGCTGCCACGACAGCTCGGGGCAGTTGGCGTTCGTACTTCACGGCGAGTGTTGAGCGAGCATTCTTGTTGTTGTCGCTGTTACGTGTTCTTGACACTGCTCTTTGTTTCTGCAGATGGTAACTGTGATTTTATGTTAATTAAAGCCTAGCGTACTAGAGTCGCCTCGCAGGTCGAATCGTGTCAGAACGCAGAATGGATTTGGTGATAAAACTTTTGAAAATTGTCCAACTGAAACCGTATGCTCTGTTTTCTTGAAATCCTATGTTTTTGTTTTGTCAATGAACTTCTGGTTTGCTTTCATTTATCATAGAATTTTCAGGATAATGCACTTATTTATATGGTTCTTGCAAATGGTTTCCAATTGTTCAAGTTGCTTGGTTGTACTATGAGACATATTGTGAGTTTTGCATCAGTTTTGCGTTAATCCTTGACACGAAAAGCTTTTTTAAAACCCTTCCTTATATACCTGGAAAGTATTTCGTCCAAGCTTTATTGATGTACGGCTTGTGTGGTGCATCGGTGCTTAAAAGCCTTCCGGACCATTTTGTTGTCTCATGGTATAAATATATGGGTTTGAATCCAGGTCCATCACTTGATCTTGCGTACAGCAAGAAATCCTTTTCCCAACCTATCAAGAAGCAATGAATGAAATACCTTTCCCCGTTTTATTCGACTATGCGTAAATGGTTATTTGCATTTCGTTGTATTCTAGCTGCTGTTGTTGTGATTATATTTTGCGGTTGAACAGCATGCTGAACATACAGATTTTAGTTTCATCAAAAAACGTAGTATTTTGTAACTAAAATGCAATATCAATAACTTGGCCAGTTTAAAACATCACGTTGATTTCGACGCAAGTGCAGATCGTTTCAGAAAAGCTTAATTGATTTTTGAAAAACCTCCAAACAACTTATTTTTCTGTGAGTTTAAGTTCCGGTTCCTACTTTGTGAAAGATCAAGCAAATGATTCTGAATTTGCTTAAGGATATTGCTTGTGACTTCTTGGAAATAACTTTCCGAATGCAGCTAAATTCTATGAGCAGTGGCGTGCAGAGGGGGTTGGGGGGCAAACGGGGCGAAGGCCCCGGGCATCCAAGGCAGGGGGGCATACAAAGAGTGAAATAAACAAAAATTTAAATGCTG